>Ga0224558_1000042_pt1 | contig 145268 bp, 126 predicted proteins | sample 714S32024metaG_FD_180682 | JGI IMG/M metagenome (GOLD analysis project Ga0224558, IMG submission 180682) | Peat soil microbial communities from Stordalen Mire, Sweden - 717 S3 20-24 | ecosystem: Environmental > Terrestrial > Soil > Wetlands > Peat | place: Sweden: Norrbotten County, Stordalen... | reverse complement strand
GCAGGCGAAGGCGGCCGTCCAACAGGCACACACCGCTCTCGGGTACACCCGTATCCTGGCTCCGTTCGATGGCCTTGTGACCGAAAAGAAAGCGGATGTCGGCATGCTCGTCAGCCCCGGGATGCCAATCTTTACCGTGGAGGACCTTCACCGCTACCGACTGGAAGCCACGGTCAACGAAACCGATCTGAAGTACGTCCGCATGGGACAGCAGGTTCCCGTCATTATCGATGCCGTCGGAGACAAAGAGCTCAAAGGACGGGTTGTCGAGATTGTTCCTGCGGCAGACGCAGCGAGCCGCAGCTTCTTGGTGAAAATCGAAATACCATCCGACCCAGCTCTGCGTTCCGGGCTTTTTGGCCGGGCGCAATTTTCTCGCGGAGAGCGGCCGTCCCTTCTTATTCCGCGCACCGCGGTGGTGGAGCGCGGGCAATTGCAGGGGATCTACGTGCTCGATCAGAACAAGGTTGCCAACTTGCGGTATATCACGCTCGGTAAACCATCCGGCGGACAAGTGGAAGTTCTCGCTGGCCTGCAAGCCGGTGAGACGCTCATCGCCGATCCGGGTGACAGGGAATTCAGCGGCAAGAAGATCGAGTCGCACTAGGGAGTCATGGATGAGCACTGCTAACAGCAATTCCGGACAGGCTAACCAGCATCCAGCGCTTCGCCTGGCAGGACAGATCGCTCGCACGTTCATCGATTCGAAGCTGACTCCGCTTGTCATCGTCGCTGCCCTCCTCCTCGGTGCATTCGCCATCCTCGAAACGCCGCGCGAAGAGGAGCCGCAGATCGTGGTTCCGATGCTTGATGTTTTTGTCCAGATGCCGGGCGCGTCCTCGCAGGAGGTTGCCCAGCGCGTCAGCCTTCCGATGGAGAAGCTGCTGCGCGAAGTGCCGGGGGTCGAATACATCTACTCGATCAGCCATCCGGGCATGAGCATGTTGATCGTGCGCTTTTATGTGGGCACAAAAGAAGAAGACGCGATCATCCAGACCTACAACAAACTCTACTCAAATTTCGACCGCATCCCGCCCGGCGTCTCACAACCGGTCATCAAAGTCCGCTCGATTAACGATGTCCCGATCATGGCCCTGACACTTTGGGGAAAGAACTATGACTCCTATCGTCTGCGGCGAGTCGCGGGCGAACTGGAAAACTCGCTCAAGAAACTCGATGATGTTTCGGAGACGACCCTCATCGGCGGGCAACCTCGCCAGGTCCGCGTTGTCCTGGATACACAGCGGCTCGCCGCCTACGGCCTCACGCCCGGAGCCGTCGTGGGCCAGCTTCAAAGTGCGAATAGCCGAGGACAAGCTGGAAGTTTCTCCCGCGACAACCGCGAATTCCAGGTTGAAGCGGGATTGTTTTTCACTCGTGTCGACGATTTGCAGCAAGTTGTGGTCGGAGTTCACAGCGGCCGGCCCATTTACTTGCGCGACGTGGTGGAGAAAATCGAGGATGGTCCGGCCGAGCCCGACAACTATGTGCTATTCGCAAATGCCAGGGGGGCGAGCGCTCAGTCGGACAATTCTGAATATCCCGCGGTGACGATAACACTCGCCAAGCGCAAGGGCACGAACGCAAGCATTATCGCGGACCACGTTCTCGAAAAAGTAAGCGCGCTGCGCGGCTACATGCTACCCCAGGACCTGAATATCACGGTCACACGAAACTACGGGGAGACGGCAAAGGACAAGTCGGACGAACTCCTCAAACACCTGCTCATCGCAACCCTGTCGGTCACTCTATTAATCGCACTGGCCTTGGGTTGGCGCGAATCTGGCGTGGTTCTGCTGGCCGTGCCCGTGACGCTGGCCCTGACGTTAGCAATCTTCTACCTGTTCGGGTACACGCTGAACCGGGTGACTTTGTTCGCGCTCATCTTCTCCATCGGCATTCTGGTCGACGATGCCATCGTGGTGGTCGAAAATATCGTCCGCCATTTTCGTTTGCCGGAGAGTCGCGGGCGTTCGTTGGTGGACGTAGCAGTGGAAGCCGTAGACGAAGTGGGAAATCCCACGATTCTGGCGACATTCGCGGTGATTGGCGCGATTCTGCCGATGGCGTTTGTCCGTGGTCTGATGGGACCCTACATGCGGCCGATCCCGGTCGGCGCGTCTGCGGCCATGATGTTCTCACTGATCGTGGCATTTGTGGTTTCGCCCTGGGCGGCATTGCGGCTGTTGCGGCATTACGCCGCAGACGGCGGACACGGCCACAACGAGTCCGAAGGATGGACCACGCGCTTCTACCGTAAGATCATGAACCCGCTGATTCTCGATGCGCGCCGTCGTTGGATGTTTTTCGGTGGGGTGGTAATTCTGCTGCTCGCGGCGGTTGCTTTCGTCCCGTTGAAGTGGGTCCGTGTGAAAATGCTGCCCTTCGACAACAAGAGCGAGTTCCAGGTCATCATCGATATGCCCGATGGCACGCCCCTGGAGCAAACGACGCGGGTGGCGCAGGCACTGGGACAATATCTTGGCACGCAGCCCGAGGTCATCAATTACCAGATATATGCGGGTACATCGGGGCCTTACAACTTCAACGGCTTGGTGCGGCACTATTTCTTGCGCCGCCAGCCCAATCAAGCTGACATTCAAGTAAATCTGTTGTCCCGTCATGACCGCAAGGCGCAAAGCCATGAAATCGCGCGGCGCTTGCGGCCGGAGTTAGACAAGATTGCTGAACCCTACGGTGCGCGCATCAAGGTCGCCGAAGTTCCGCCCGGTCCGCCGGTGCTACAAACTCTGGTCGCCGAAGTTTATGGGCCAGACTACAAAGGCCAGATTGAACTGGCAGCCCAGATTAAGAAGGTCTTTCAGCAAACTCCGGGCGTAGTAGACGTCGATTGGTATGTTGAGGACCCGCAGACCAAGTACGACCTGAAGGTGGACCTCGAGAAGGCGTCGCTGCACGGAATTTCCGCCGCGGATGTTACTCGTACATTGCAGGTGGGGCTGGGTGGCGCTGATGCTGGCCTGCTGCATGATTCCCAGTCGCGGGAGGACGTTCCGATCGAGGTGCGCCTGTCACGGCCCGATCGTTCCGGCATTCAGGATCTTGAAAACCTCAGGCTCCCGACTCCTTCCGGTGGGCAGATCGCGTTGCAAGAAGTGACGAATCTGCAACAGACCACCATCGACACTAGTGTGTATCGCAAGAATCTGCAGCCGGTGGTCTACGTGACGGGAGACGTTGCGGGTGGAGAGGAAAGCCCTGTGTACGCCATCATGAAGATGAGCGACGAGATCGACAAGATCAAGTTGCCCGATGGCTACGGGGTGAAGCAATACAAGGGCACGACCATGCCCGAGCGCACCGACCGCTTCTCCATGAAGTGGGACGGCGAGTGGCATATCACGGTGGAAGTATTTCGAGACTTGGGCTTGGCATTCGCAGCGGTGCTGGTCCTTATTTATGTGCTGGTCGTGGGCTGGTTCCGGTCGTTTATAACGCCGCTGGTCATCATGGCGCCGATTCCATTGACGCTGGTCGGCATCCTGCCTGCCCATGCCTTAATGGGCGCGTTCTTTACCGCAACCTCAATGATCGGATTTATCGCCGGTGCGGGAATCATCGTCCGCAACTCGATCATCCTGGTAGATTTCATCGAACTGCGGCGCTCGCAGGGCATGCCGCTGGAAGAAGCCGTTGTGGATGCGGGGGCGGTGCGCTTCCGGCCGATGCTGCTCACCGCAGCTGCGGTCGTAGTGGGCGCGAGCGTGATCCTGTTCGACCCCATATTCCAGGGGCTTGCACTTTCTTTGATGGCGGGCGAGGTTGCGTCTACTGTTCTCTCTCGCATGGCGGTGCCTGTTCTCTACTACATGAGTGAGCGGAGAAATCAGACAAAAGCGGACGGCGCGAAATCTCATCTACAGGAGGTACAAGTATGACGGTAGAACGTGGTCTTCAATTGATGGCGGGAGCGTTCATTCTCCTCTCCGTTGCTTTAGGACGTTGGCTGAGCCCCTATTGGTATCTGTTCACTGCGTTTGTCGGGTTGAACCTGTTCCAATCCGGACTAACGAACTGGTGCCCCGCGATGTTCGTGCTTCGAAAGTTGGGATTGCGCGAGTCGTTACCACTTGTCTCAAAAGGCTGATGGATCACGCGATTCGACGAAACCAATGACATCCATCGTCCAAGTCGAATATCGACTCAGTCTATTGTCGATCCGCCAAGAGATCCTCGAATCCCTCGGGCACCCAGTGATTTCTGTCGTGGGTTCGCGTGCTGCACGAAATCTTGATCTCTCGAATCGGTAGTGTTGCAACTTTCAGATGAAGACAAGTTTGTCGCCGAGCTTCTGTCGTTTGTCCTCATGTTGCCAAATCGAAAAGGCGGTCGATGAACTGAATCTGGCGAAGCAGGTTGTCTCCTGCCACCCATCGAACCTGCCCCTTCCGGATCATGTGAACCGCCTCGTAGCCTTGAATCGTCCGCCGAGCCGCCTGGAATTCTCGGAACCCCTGCTTGGCGTTCACTCGACGTTTGAGGGCTCGATGATCCTGTTCGAGAATGTTGTTCAAGTACTGCACGGGTCGGTGTCGACAGCGCTTGCGCAGCGTCCCTTCCTTCCTACTGTCGGGAATGGCGGAGCTGTAGATCGGCGCCAGATCGGTGTTGATCACTCGAGGTTGGGGATGGGACCGATCGCCGAGCGCCTTGCGAAACAGCCGCTTGGCAGCATCGACATCACGGAACGCTGACAGCAAGAAATCGATGGTGGCACCCTTGGAATCAATAGCCCGATACAAGTAGCACTAGCGACCCTTCACACGAACGTAGGTTTCATCGACCCGACCCGCGATCTTCAAATGGCGGCAGACCGAACCCGGCCTCATCCTTTGTGCGGTCCGGTGGTATCTTCGCTATTCTCTTTCGCCGCGCGATGTCGAGGAGTTGCTAGAGGAGCGCGGTCTCAATCTCGATCACACAACGGTCTGGCGCTGGGTGCAGTGTTACGGGCCTGAGTTGGAGCAGCGACTGCGGCCGCATCTCAAGCCGACCAACAAGTCTTGGCGAGTGCGATTCTTTCACGCCACCAGCCAGCGACCCTGAAAATTGCAACACAACCGCTTTTTCTCCCCACTCCACAAAGACGATCAACTCCACATTCTATTGGACGCTTAATGGACGCTGATTTCTTCGGGACAGGTCTTCTATTTAGGGCAACTTGGTTTACGGCGGGCGAGCACAGTGTAGCGAATGCTCGTTCTCGCTCGTCGATGTTTGCTTCCTCGGAAATCTTTCAAAGCATTGGTTTCGTAGTGTAACTGGGGTCGTTGATCTCCCCCACTCTCTTCTCTTCGAAATGACGGGCCAGCCAAGGCGTGCTCTGGCTCGGTTGAGTCAAGACCTCGACCCACTGTCCCATTCGCGTGTGCAGTTTCGCTTTGCGTCCCGGAGCAATTCGTTCGCAGCAGACCTCGCGGTAAAGCGCATGCACGAACTCGTAGCATGCAGAGACCGTCCCGTCTGGCACCTTCTCGGGTTCACCGACACGTAAAATGCCATGCTGTCGCACGAGTTTTTCACACAAGCATTCAAAGGTTTCCGGTTCCAGTTCTGCAGCCGCGGCTCCGGGTACGACCGCGAACCGGGAATCGCCGACGCTTGCAAGGCTCGCCACTTCCAGTACCAGCTGTTCATCAGGACTGAGGCGGTCGATCTGGGCCTCGATCATCTGGCGCAGAGTTTCTGGTACCTCTAGACCAATGCTCTCAACAGGAACGTGAATTCTCCAATTTACCTTGTCGTGACTGATGAAACCCCGTTGCTGCATGTGGTCAAGGACTGCCATCAGGAACAGCGGATTGCCCTCGGTGTGACGATGGATCAATCGAGTCAGGCCTTCGGGTACCAGTGCCCCTCCCGACACGGCAACGAGGTATTCCGCAACGCCAGCTTCCCGGAGCGGCTCTAGAGCGATCTCCTGGCACAGGTGATGAACCAGCAGATCCTGCTTTACCACTTTCAAAGAATGCTCAGAAAACGCCAGGTCCACAGGCCGGCAGGTACCGACGAGCATTAGTTTGGCTGATTCGCGACGGCGAGCCAACGCAGAAATCAGATCAACAGTGCACTGATCCGCAAGATGCAGATCTTCAATGACCACCAAGAGGGGCTTTTGGGATGCAATCGTCTCCAGCGCCTCGCAAATCTCCCGCACCATGCGGTCGCGCGCCGTGGCCAAAATCTCCATCGGTAGCTTCTGTCGATGTTCCTGTTTCACGAACCCGGGGAGCTGTATCAGCCATGTCGGGGCCTTTTCCGCAAGGACCTGCACCACCGACTCACCCTCAGATCCACGGCACATTTGACCTAGCGCTTCGAGAATCGAGTAGTAAGGTTCCTTGCTCCCGTATCCTTCCACGCATTGCCCTCGACCCAGACGGACGGTCGGCGCAATCAAGACTGCCTCGCGCTGGAATTCGTCTGCGAGTGCTGTTTTCCCGATACCGTGCTCGCCGGTCACAAACACGATCTGCCGCTGTCCCCGCATTGCCGCGTGCAGGCCCCGGTTCAGCTGCGCGAGTGCTGCGTTCCGGCCAATCAGCCTCCGGGTCGGTTGTTCCAGGCTAACCGACCCTTCAGATGACGAGCTCTTAATTGGAGCGATGAACTGGTATCCTCTCCGGGGAAGGGTCTCGATAAATTGAGGATGCTTCGGATCGTCCCCGAGCGCGCGGCGGATGTCGAGGACTTGACTCTTCAGCACTTCGGGCTGCACGAAGGTATCCGGCCACACCGCTTCGAGCAGTTCGCTCTGCGTCACCAGCCGTCCGGCGTGCTCGACCAAATACCGCAGGACGGCAAAGCCCTTGGGAGTGAGCCGAATCTTCTCGTCATCTTCATCAACCTTTTGAAGCCATAGGCACTCGTTAATGGTATCCAGCAGGAAGGGATAAAACTCCTTCATGTTCGTCTTTGAGACAGAAGTTCGACATTGCTGCTGAGGCGTGCGGTAGCGAGCGACAGCCTGCCGGATCACATGCAAGAGATCCTCGTCGTCAAACGGCTTCGTCAGGAAATCCACTGCACCCGCTTTTATCGCTTGCACGCTCATTGGGATATCGCCGCGGCCAGTGAGAAAAATGATCGGGATCCGGACATTCGCCTTCGCGAGCTCTTGCTGGAGGTCGAGTCCACTCAGGCCCGGAAGCTCCACATCCAGTACCAGGCAGTTCGGCACCTCGGGTCGCGAGGTACTGAGGAACTCATGCGCCGATGTGAAGGTGAGTGCGTTCAATCCTGCGGAGCGGACCAGACTTGCCACTCCTTCGCGCACTGACGCATCGTCGTCCACAATGTAGATAACAGCACCGATATCGTCCATTGGAACTCCTTGGACTAGGGGTCTTTCGTCCCGTTCGATTTCGAACTCAGGGCTATATCGACCGCACTCAGTAACGCTTCCTCAGTAAACGGTTTGATCAAGTAATCCACCGCGCCACTCCGGAGAGCTTGCGAACGTAAGTGTTCCTCTGAGGCGTGGGCGGTGATAAAAATGACTGGAACCTTCCACTTTTTCGCCAAGAGGTAACGGTGGAGATCGATTCCATTCATTCCCGGCAGGCGCACATCCAGGATTAGGCAGTTTGTTTCAAGCACACGAGGCGAATTCAGGAACTCTTCAGCGGAAGCAAACACCTTGACCGCAAATCCAATAGACCGGATCAAACTCTCGAGGGATTCGCGGACAGAAGCGTCGTCGTCGACCACTGATATAAGCGGCGGCATTGACACATATTTAGCGGTAGTGGGAAGAGAAAATCTATTGCACCTTGGTGTAAGGCCGCAAGTTGCGGCGCTGCCGGAGCTTACAACATTTTCTCGCTGCTGGTCCGCAGCTTCTCCGCCATTCTAACCAGATCCGCCAAAGAATTGGCATGCATCTTTCGCATAACCTGCCCGCGATGAACCTTCACCGTGAACTCGGTTATCTTGAGTTCGGCAGCAGCTTGTTTATTGAGCAGGCCAGCAACCACTTGCTCCATTACTTCCCGCTCGCGCGGGGTTAGCGATTCATACCGAGCCCGCAAGTCACTGATCTCGGAGTGCCGCTGACGTGCACGCTGGTCGCGTTCTATCGCCTGTTCAATTGCGCGCAGCAGGTCTTCCTCGGCAAATGGCTTGGTGAGAAACTCAAGCGCTCCTGCCTTCATCGCCTGTACCGAAGCCGGGACGTTACCATGACCGGTAATGAAAACTATGGGAATCTCAAGGTTGACGTCGGCCAACTGCTTCTGCAGGTCGAGCCCGCTCAAACCCGGCAGCTGTAAATCTAAAACCAAACAACTCGGCGCGTCGACCTGGGGACGAGCCAGGAACTCCTGCGCAGAGGCAAACGCCTCGACCCTCAACCCGGCAGAACGAATCAGACTTTCTAGAGATTCCCGAACCGACGGGTCGTCGTCTACAACAGCGATAAGTGCGTCAGACGGCGGCAATGGATGGCTCCTCGTCGGACTTCGGAAGGGTAAAATGAAAGGTCGTACCCGGTCCGTCATTGGCCGCCGCCCACAGACGGCCTCCATGTTTCTGCACAATCGACCGGCTAACGGAGAGTCCCAAGCCCAGGCCCGCCGGTTTTGTGGTGTAGAAGGCATCAAAGATTTTGTCCAGGTTCTGTGGCTCCAGACCCGTCCCTGAATCCTGAATCGTAACTAGCACCTGCTCATCCTCAACGTTGCGAGTGGTTATGACCAGTTCCCGTGGCCGTCCCTCAACGCTACTCATGGCTTCGATGCCGTTCATGATCAGGTTGAGCACTACCTGCTGCAACTGCACTCGGTCGCCTAGAACGGGGGCAAGGTCATCCGCAAATTGCGTTCGTACTATTACGCCCTTTCCTTTTGCTTCGTCCCCGACGAGGGCGAGGATCTCCCGAATAGTTTGGTTGATGTCCAGCTTGCCCGAAGGTGTACCAGCTCTTCTTGCCAGAGCCCGAACTCGGGCGATCACTTCCCCAGCTCGCTTCCCATCGCGGACGATGCGGCGGGCGGATTCCCGGGCTTCCTCCAGGTTGGGCGAAACTCCTGCCAGCCAACGCAGGCAGGCACTCCCGTTGCTTACAATGCCTGAAAGCGGCTGATTGATTTCATGTGCGATGGAAGCCGTCATTTCGCCCATGGTCGTCAACCGTGTAACGTGCGCGAGTGCTGCCTGAGCCTGGCGTAATGCTTCTTCGGCATATTTGCGTTCGGTGACGTCGATGTGGGTTCCCACCACTTCAATCACTTCTCCGCTCGCATTGAGAACCTGATGGCCGACCGAATGGATGTATCTTACAGTGCCGTCGGGTAGCTCAATTCGGAACTCGTGGGCGTAGTCTGTTTTCTCTCGCACCGAGCGCCAGCCGAATTCCATCGCTCTGTCGCGATCCTCTGGATGCATCCGTTGACGCATTAATTCGAGGCTGGGGGTGGACTGCTGGGGGTCAAATCCCCAGATTCGAAAATTTTCCTCCGACCAGTAGAGCGCATCTCCCCCAGGCTTGTAGGCCCAAGTGCCCGTGTGAGTCAGCCTCTGCGATTCCGCCAGATAGGCTTCGCTTCGCTGCAATGCTTGCTCGGCGCGTTTGCGATCTTCGATGTCGGTCAGTTTTCCGTACCATTTGAGAATGTTTCCATGCTCGTCCCGAAGTGGGACAGCACGGATCAGAAACCAACGATATTGCCCGTCAGCGCGACGGAAACGCGCCTCATCTTCGAAAGGTTCTGCAGTCGCAACGGACGCGCGCCACTTATCCACATGTCGCTCGACGTCTTGCGGATGTACTACAAACTGCCAGCCTGAGCCGGCCGTGTCCTCCGCCGACAATCCGGTGTATTCCCGCCAACGCCGGTTCGCAAAAGCGTTGGAACCGTCAGGCAACGTGGTAAACGCCATCACCGGAATTGTTTCAATCACATCGCGAAGCTCGTTTTCGATCTTCCGGGCAGCCTCTTCGGCGCGCTTGCGATCCTCGATATCGGTACGGGTACCGTACCAGCGAAGAACGCGTCCCTGCTCATCCCGTAGCGGATTGTCCCGGATCAGGAACCAGCGATACTGCCCATCTTTTCCCCTTATTCGTGCCTCCAGTTCACAAGGGACAGACTCTAAAAGTGCGCGCTCACGAACGGCCTCTAACTTCCTCAGATCTTCGGGATGAAACTTTCTGGCAAAGATGTCTTTCGACTTCGTCTCTTCGAGAGTAAGGCCGGTGTATTCCCGTTCTCGTTGGTTGGCAAAAAGCGGACTCCAATCCGCGTCGAAAACATAGACCTGCTGGGGAATCACATCGACCAGCTGTCGCAGCTCCTCTTCGCTCTGGCGAATCTTTTCCTCGGCCCGCTTTCGGTCCGTGATATCGCGAATGGTGCTGGAAATCAGCACGCCTTCCTCGGTTTGCAAAGGGCTCAGGCTGATCTCCACCGGAAACTCCCGTCCTTCTTTATGCAGGCCGTACAGTTCCAGCCCGGACCCCATTGCCCGCGCGCGAGGGTCGGCAACAAAACCCCTGCGGAGTCCCGGATGCTTGCTCCGGAACCGCTCCGGTATCAACATCTCGATTTCGTTTCCCAATACCTCTTGTCGCCGATAGCCAAACAGCTTCTCCATTTGCGTATTGACCAAAACAATTTTGCCCTCACGATTCACCACCACGACCGCGTCGGGCGCCGACTCCAGCAGGTCGCGGAATCTTTGTTCGGCTTGCTTGCGATCTTCAATGTCCGTCGAGGTGCCGTACCACTTCAGGACCTTGCCTCGTTGATCCCGCAGCGGCACAGCGCGTACCAGGAACCAGCGATATTCGCCGTCCGCGCGCCGGAAGCGCACCTCGTGTTCGAAAGGCTCGCCGTTCGTTATCGAGGCGCGCCATTTCTCTGTATGTCGCTTCAAGTCTTCCGGGTGAACGGCGGCTTCCCAACCTGAGCCGGCGGTGTTCTCGGTGGATAAACCCGAATACTTCTCCCAGTTGCGATTGGCGAAGTCGATGGAGCCATCCGGCAGAGCGGTCCAGGCAAATGTCGGAATGGTTTCGACCACATCCCGCAGCTTCTTTTCCTGACGCCGCAGTTGCCGAACACGTACTTGATAGGCCGCCCAGAGCAACGCGAGGAACGCGGCCGCGCAAAGCGCTCGGAACCAGTTGGTCTGGTAGTAGGCCGGAGCAATCGCGAAGTCCAGGGACGCGCCTTCCTGGTTCCAAACACCGCTGTTGTTGCTCGCGATTACGCGGAATCGGTAGTGGCCCGGCGCAAGATTCGAATACTGCACCTGCCGGTCGTTCACTACCTCGCGCCAGTCCTGGTCCTGTCCTTCGAGCTTGAAACGGAAGCGCACCTTCTCTGGTGCCACCAGACTCAGAGCTGTGTAATCAATCCAAAGGTTCCGAATTCGCGGCGGCAGCATTAGACCGGCAGTAGGAGCATATGTCTTTCCATCCGCGGTGATCTGCTCAACGTGGACCGGTGGAGAAACTTTATTGAATCGGAGGTTGCGTGGGTCAATGACACTGGTACCATCCGAATGTACGAACCACAGTTTTCCATCCGCCGACTTCGTCACGACTGGGGCGTAGTTAGTCAGCAATGCATGTAATCTGACCCCGTCGCTGCCATCAAAGATCGTACTGCGGACTTTATGTTTTGGGTCCGCTGCCCACGCTTCCATTTCGGTCCGGTCGACATGGAGCAGACCGCAGGCCGCGTACAGCCAGAAGGAAGAAGCATCGTCCTGCATGACCCCGTGAACGGCATCGCAAGGGAGTCCATTTTTGGTGTTTAGAGTAGCGATACCACCGTCCTTGACTCGGCTCAAACCGCCTTGCGTTGCGGCCCAAAGTGTACCGTCTCCATCAACCTGAAGGTTCCAAATCTGATCCGCACCCAGGCCATCCTTGGCGCCAAGGGTTTTGTCGATTTGGCCGTCCTTGAAATGCGCGATGCCTCCGTCGACGAATCCAAGCCACAGTCCATCATGGACGGGATCGGGTACGACCGCAGACAGGCGTTGGTCATGCCCAAGCTTCAACCATGGCCATGTCACCGATTCGACTACTCTGTTGTCGACCGCGTGAAACAGACCATGACCGGGATAGCTGATCCAAACCCCCTCGTGCTGATCAGCAAAGATTGCGTTGGCAGATCCGCCCGGCACGCCACTCACGCTAGTAAATCTGCCATTCTCGAACCGCACAACTCCCTTTAGGCTGGTCACCCAGAGGCGGCCGCGTGGATCTTCGAAGAGTGAGCCGATATTGTTGTCAAGTAGTCCGGCATCCAGGATTTCACGGGCAGCGCCGTTCGCTTCTCCGGAGGATTTCCTCGACTGGGCCGGGGCGGCGCGATAGACAGTCATCTGTCCTCGATTCCACCGGTCCAGTCCATTAAAGGTACCGACCCAGATGCTGCCGTCGCGGGCAGCCAGCACTGACCAGGCCGGACTAGACAATCCTTGATGCCCAGAGATCGTAGAGACGGCGGGTTCGCGGAAGCGGTCCAGACCATTGGTCGTGCCTACCCAAATGGTGCCTTCGCGGTCCTCAAGAAAGGCCGTGACAAGATCGCCTGTTAGCCCGTTCCGCAGCCCAAACCAGGTTGTCGTTCCGTGGAAAACACGTAGTAGCCCCCTGTCGAAAGTTCCGATCCACAGAGCACCGTCGCGATCCCGCAGCAGCTTGGAAGGTCCAAAGGGCCGCATGCCTGGGAGATCGTAGCCTTCCACCTTGTTGTCGGTGACCTGTTCCAGGCCACTACTGCTTCCGAAAATCACGGATGTCGCGGGCTCCCCCGGAACCAGCGTCTGTTGGCTGTCGCTTGGATTCGGCGAATACAGTTGCGGAGGACCGGGCTTCCACCGCCACAGGCCTGACTCGGTTCCGGCCCAGAGACGGCCGTCGGTGTCCTCATATAAGGACTCCACATTACGACTACCGTAGCGATAATACTGACCTATTTCCGCACCAGCTCCAGTATCTTGGCACGCAACTCTTTCCCTCCGAATCGCGCAAATCTTCCCGGAACCTCCAGCCCACACCGTTCCCTCGTGGTCCTCCGTGAGAGCCATTACCCCTCCATGAATCTCGGGGTACTGGATCAGCTTGTCCTCTTTCCAGCTCGCAAGGCCCTCCAAGGTCCCGATCCAGAGAGTGCCGTCTCGCGTAGCGAGGAGCGCTAAGATATTTGGGCTCGGGAAGTGCTGGCCCAGCGGTGGACTCCATGGGACGAATCGCACACCATCGAAGCGAACCAAGCCGAATTCCGTGCCAAGCCAAAGATAACCGTCGGGCGTCTGGACAATTGCCCGGGTGCTGCCCTTCAAACCTTCGGGAGCCGTCCAGGCTGTATGCGTGTATTGGGTGAGGTCGAGTGAAGGATCTAGGGCCGCAGCGCGAGGGCAGACCACCACCAACAGGCTTACTACGCCAAACACAAGGCGCGAAATCGCAATTCTTGTCGGCCAGTGCCCTCTCGTTCTCATCGGCAACACATTTTACCCCGGAGTGCTCCTTCGCACGCCATTCAGCTTTTCGTCGACAATTTATAGCAGGATTGCGATAATTTGCCCGTTTAGATTTCGTCCGCGACGGCAAGTATGCTGTTTACAGAGTCGTCTGTCGGAAAAATGAATGTCCCCTGGTCGGAACGCTTCCGATGATACGGGATAGTTGGCGTGTTCACGTGGCACCGACGGATATAGCCATGAAACCTATGCCATCAACGAAAATCAGATTCCGCCTCTGGGCTGCAGGTTTGTTACCGCTCACGCTTTTGTCCATGGCGGTTTTGGGGCTTTGCGCAACAGGGTGGGCTCAAACCTCCATGACAGGCCTTCTGAGAGGAGTGGTTACCGATCCTTCAGGTCGGGTGGTCGCGAATGCCGATGTTCGTGTAACCAATGAGAGAACCAACGAGGTAAGGACCGTGAAAACGGGCGCGGATGGAGCCTACACTGTGCCCCTACTTCCGCCCGGGACCTATCAGGTCGACATCGATGCGAAGGGTTTCGCTCGCACCATCGTTTCTTCAGTCGTGATCGCAGTAACTGAAACGAACGTCGAGAACGTCACCGTCAAGGTAAGCAGCGCACTGACAGCCGTCGAAGTGAAGGGAATTCCTCCGGTCGTCGAAACCAGCACGAATGCGCTCGGCGACGTGGTCACTACCGAACAAGTCGAGGCTCTTCCTCTGGTAAATCGCAATTTCACACAGATCATGACCCTCTCGGCGGGGGTTATCGCCAGCGTGACGGATGCGGCGGAATTAGGGCGTGGAAGCGGGGGCCAGATTCCCACCACCGAAGGGCAAGGGCAAAACGTCAATGGTGCGCGCGCCAGCGACATCAATTTTCGAATGGATGGGGTGGACGTGAACGATTACGACGCCTCCGGTTTCGGTGTCCCCATCCCCAACCCCGATACGATCCAGGAGTTCAAAGTCCAGACGGGAATGTACGACGCGGAATACGGTCGGGATGCCGGCGCGAATGTGACCCTGGTGACGAAAACGGGCTCGAACGCATTGCATGGCGACGTCTTCGAATTTTGGCGGAACGATGTACTCAATGCCAACGACTTTTTTTTCAATCAGAATAGCGTCCCACGCCCCGAACTGAAGCAGAACCAATTTGGAGGCACGCTGGGCGGGCCGATCATTAAGAACAAATTGCTTTTCTTCGGCTCGTATCAGGGCACACGGCAGATCAATGGAGTATCGGGCCGCCAAACCTTCTATTCCCCACTTACTAGCAATGATCGTTCCGCCGCTTCGCTCGGGACGCTTTTTGCCGGACAGCAAGGGCTCTGCTACATTTTTTGCCCCGGTCTTCCGGGGTTTGGACCACCAATCGCCGCTGACGGCTCCAATATCAATCCGGTTGCGCTGACTCTTCTGCAAATGAAATTACCGAATGGGCAATATCTGTTCCCGACTGCCAACCCGGCAAACGACTCCGTCTCCCTGAGTGTGCCTGCGAGCTTCAACGAGAATCAGTACATGGGAAATTTCGATTTCTTGCAGTCACCGAAGAACACGATCCAGGGCCGTTTTTTTGCTGCGCAGAGTAATACTACGAATGTTTTCGCTGGTGGCGGCAATCTGCCGGGCGCTCCCTCGACAGATGACCTGAACTATCTAGTGGCCTCGCTGACCGACACATACGTCTTCAAGCCGAATCTCTTTAATCAAATTCGGTTGGGCTACGATCGAATTTCTTCCGTTACCACGCCGCATTCGCCATTCACTTTTTCCGGTGTAGGCGTGAACACTTCCACCCAGAATGACAACAAGCCATCGGTAACCATCGCTGGCTCCGATAACTTTAACCCCGGGTTCTACTTCCCTTTTGCACAAGATCTTTTCAACCTCGAGGACAACATAGCCTGGGTGCGTGGCCGGCATACTCTTCGCTTCGGCGGCGGAATCACTAGAGCCTATCTGAATAACCGCGGGGAAGAATACTACGGTCAGGTGAACTTCCCCAGTTGGCCAGACTTCCTCCTGGGAATGAACGGTGCACAAAACGGAACCGCCGGGTTACCTGGGTTTCCGCCCAACGGCTTCAGCAATGTTTTGTACTCGCTGGAGGTACTCGGTGTACTGGCGGGGCATGCTCGGACCTGGGAGATCTCGGCTTATGCTCAAGATGATTGGCGAATCGACTCCAGGCTGACGCTGAACCTCGGCCTGCGCTGGGAGTGGTTACCGCCGTTCACTAACACGAATGGCCGGGCGACAAATATAAACCCCCCGTTATTGAACCCCAACCCTCCGCCGACGGGCAGTCTGGCAGGATATGTTGTACCGGCGAATTGGACGTATCCGGTCCCGGCAGGCGTCGTGAAGTCTGGCATCAACGGGTTCGTACCTGGGAGCGGAAACCATACATGGGGTCCGCGAGTTGGGTTTGCGTACAGCTTGCCCCCCACCAATGACCGCGTCGTGGTGCGGGGCGGGTACGGGATCTATTATTCAGCGGTAACTGGCAATAGCGAGTTCCAGTCTATAGGCGGCTTGCCCTGGGCGCTGATCGGTGTCTTTGCTCCGCCCTTCAATGGCAGCGCCTCTTGGGCACATCCGTTCCAGGAACCGATTCCCCCGCTCAGCCAATTTCCGTTCTTCGATCCCTATACACCGGATAGCGACCTGAGTTTGACCGCCACGCAGCAGACGATCCGTCCTGCTATCACGCAGGAGTATTCATTCAATGTACAAACTGCAATTACTCCAACATTGGCATTACAAATTGCCTACGTCGGATCGAGTGCCAACCATCTGATTTACTCGCACTCCATCAACCAGGCGGGTCTGGCCACTCCGCAGAATCCAATCCGCGGACAAATTACCAGTACTTTGTCTAATCTCGCTCTGAGGGTTCCGTACCAAGGGTGGGACCCCGCAGGATTTATGGAACAAGGCTCGGAAGGGCGGTCCAGCTTCAACGCCTTGGAGGTTACGCTGAAAAAGAATCTGAGTCACGGATTGCAATTCTTGTCGGCGTATACCTGGTCGAAAACGTTGTCCACCGGGGCTGCGAACGTCGTGGGGAGCACCTTCGGCGAAGGGACGATCGGCGATCAAAACAATCTCTATGCGGGTTACGGTGAAGCCAATTTCAGCCGGCGGCACCGCGTAATCGCAAGTGCGATTTACGAATTGCCGAGGTTTGACCACGGATCTGGCATCGCGGCAAAAATGTCGAGTGGCTGGGCCCTGTCCACGGTGGTGACTCTCCAGTCCGGAACGCCGCTCACATTCTTCAACACCAATTCGAACAATCTGTTTGGTACGTCGAGCGACTTTGCCTACCTTGATCTGAGTGCACCGGGATGCGACGCACGTCTCGGACTCGGCGGCTCTGTTAGGAGTCGCTTGGACGAATATTTCAACACCAATTGCTTTACCAGTCCTCCGGTGATCAGTTCAGATAAAGGTACGGGCTTTGGCAACACGAAGCCCGGACTGCTTCGCGGACCCGCCCAGCACAACGTTGATCTTTCGCTAAGGAAGACGACTGCATTGACCGAGCGGATGGCCCTTGAGTTCCGAGCCGAATTCTTTAACGCCTTCAACAGCACGCAATTCGGCAATCCGGATACTACATTTAGCGACGGCGTGCCCGCATTCGGCAAGATCACAAGTACTTCGGTAGCGCCTCGTATTGGACAACTCGCATTGAAGCTTAGTTTTTGACGGGCAGCGCTTGATCCAACTGGTGCTCTAAGCTTCACTTCTGAACATCCAACGGAACAATCGTTCGCTCTGCCGGGGCGTGGCTCGCGTGTTCTCCGTGCTCCACGTGACCGCGTCTTTCACCGGAACGCGGCAACGGTAAGAAACTTCCTTAGCCTTTCGATACTTCAAAATAACAGGCGCGAATTCGTTTACAATTTTGTAAGCGTCAGCGCGTCGCGTAATCAAGCAAGACGAGCTACTCCAACTCGGGTTGCTGGTTGGGATGAAAGGGTAAGAACAAGAGATGAACAGATGGCTGTCCGGAAACATCGACTTCCGGAATTTCACTTTGTGGCTGGTTTTCCTTTTGCTTGTAGTACCGTTTGGTTGGACATCAGAGCAGGCTGTCCCGCCGGCACGCGAATACCGCCTTCACCTTTATCACACCCATACCGGCGAGCGGCTCGATATCGTGTACCGCCGCGGCGACGCTTATATACCGGGTGCGCTCGATGAACTCGACCATTATCTCCGCGATCATCGCACGGGTGAGGTCCGCCATTTCGATCCCCGCCTGTTCGACGTGCTGTACGACCTAACCGCTTCTCTCAACGATACGGGCGGTGAGATTGACGTAGTTTGTGGATACCGCACTCCTTGGAGCAACGAGTTCTTGCGCTCGCGAAGCGCGCACACGGGCGTGGCTCTCCACAGCCTTCACATTAAGGCAGAAGCGATCGACATTCGCCTGCCTGGGATTCCAACGGCAGGAGTTCGGGATGCCGCATTGCGGCTGCATCGCGGGGGGGTGGGCTACTATCGCGCTTCCGACTTCGTTCACGTGGATGTGGGCCGCGTGCGCCGTTGGTAACTCCAATCTCACCAGGGATACGGATAGCCCTTTGCGAGAACCTTGTCCAGGGCGGCATCGTGTCCATAAATGTCGTCGTAGAAGTGTACGGCGCCGTCTTCCAGGACGATGACGGTGCCATACAGGATCAAGACGGGAATCGGGTGCGTGAGATTCACCTGCTGGGTCGTGGTACCGTTCATCGCCGCGCGAATGCGGTCGGGCGTCCATCCGGGATTGTCGCGCAGAACCCACGCCGCGAGCTCGGCGGGTTTTTCCAGCCGGACGCAACCGTGGCTAAAATCCCTTCTGGACTTCGCGAAAAATTCGGTCGACGGCGTATCGTGCATATATACGTTGTAGCTGTTAGGAAAAACGAACTTCACTAGTCCCAGCGCGTCCTTTGGGCCCGGCTTTTGACGGATGAAGAGCTTGCCCGCTCGAAGTTGGGCGAGCACCTCGGGCGTGACCTCTCCCGCCGCAACCACGTTCTGCCTGCTGTCGACCACTTCGAATCCCTTGCTCGCCAAATACCCGGGATCGCGCACAATGTGCGGAATCATCTCCCCGTGGATAATGGACGGCGGAACCTCCCAATGGGGCCGGAAGACAACGTACTGCATCGTGTCGGTAAACACCGGGGTGTTGTGGCCGCCATAGGCTTTGCCCACGACGACGTTCATCGTGACGCCGATTTTGAAATCTTTGTCATAGGCGCGGAGACGGAACTCGGGGATATTCACCACGATGGGCTCCTTTTGATACGAGTCCGGCATCCACCGCCATCGCTCCAGAGTCAATTGCATTTGCCGAACCCGGCGGCTCAAAGGAACGTTTAAGTCGGCGAGGGTTAGAGCGTCGATTCTCCCATTCGGATCGCGGCCATGCCTGCGCTGAAAATTCTTCACCGCTTCCACGAGCGCACCGGCATAGACAGGAGGATCAACCGGAACATTCGCGTCTCCCGGGAGGTCGCCAACCAACCGAAGCAAGCGCGTGAGCCGCGGAACGCCGGGGTATGTGTCACCCGGCACAACTGCTTTCTTGCCCGCCGGGAGTTGCTCCCCGTCATCTCTCTTCGCCAGCTCGACATAGGTTTGTAGCGCCTGCAGGGTGCGTCGGTAACCGGGATAGGACGGCTCCACTTGCGCCAAAACGCCAGCAACGTTTCCCGCGCCGACAACGTGATCCTTCAGAAACTCCGCTAAGTCGTATTTCTTGGACTCATCATCCAAAGCAAAGGCCAGGCGCTTGGGATTTACCTTGCCGATATGGAGGTCAGAGATATACCGCATCGCGCAAACTGTGAGCGCGAGATCGAATTTCACGGCATCGGCGTCGCTCGGCTGACGGGTCGCGGGTTTGAGAGGGGTCAATCGGCCGCTCCACTTGGGTCCATCGTAATCGTCGGCGGAAAGTCCCTTCTGGTCGGCCTGGAGCAGCAACGCGATCACTTCTCGCGCCTGACGGGTTGGCTCCATTCCTTTGACCCATGACAATGAATTCCCGTTGAGTTCGTAGAATTTCTGAACCTGCCCTCTGTAGTCACTGAAATCGGGCCAGCGCAAATCGGGAAATGTGCCGCCCGTAATGGCTGCACGCAACCACACGTGATCTTCGGAGCTGAGGTCCTGCGCTCTTTCATTGCCATTGCTAGAAGTTACCGGCTGAGTCTGAGCAAAGCGCGCTAAGCCGAGCAATCCGCAAGACAGAGCGATCAGCAACATGGCCATCAACAAGCGGGGTCCCCGCCACAAAATCTGCAATTGCTTCACTGAATCCTCCTGCCCCGCCGGACCTCTCGTCGCGGGCGTTCTGCGCGAAAGTCGCCTTCGCAGTGGAACGATCCGAACTTAGGGAAGATGGGAGCGCAATGGCTCCGAAATGTTGCTATGTTGCCTGTGATGTCGCTGCTCACAAACGGTGGCGTTCCCGATTCCAGTTTGAACGTCTCCATCACCGCCATGCCGGATCCAAGACTTTGTTTCCAAGACATTCATATAGGCCATGACCAAGACGTCCTGGAGAGACATTGCCCTGTAACGAATGCGCCACATCTAGCCCCTCCAGTTCCTGTCAAGTGTTGACATGCCCAAAGCTGAAAATCGTTCGCGTTCCTCAGTGAGTACCGCAAACGCCAGGCTCATTCCAGTTCCAGAATCCCCCAAGCTCGAAATAACGGACTGCTTGAGCTAGGCTGATTTTTTGGTCCGCGAACAAAACTCGATAACCTTCCCGTGTTGCGACTGAGTAGCGCGCGCCATCCGGAAGGTCTTCGGTACGTAAAACTCAATTAGTTTTGCCATGAGAAACTCCTTCATCGTCTGGGTCCACGCGTGCGGGGAAGCGATCCCGAGTTCCAATAGCCCTACCATATCCATCCGCAACCACAACGAACGGAGTCGCACCACCGGCGCTTACGCAAGAGGGCTTTACAAACAGCGCATGATCTCATCCACATGTCTTTTCTCCCGCGACTTTCCACATCCTCGTACCTCTTACATCATTGCGGACGAACCGGAATATTGAGCTTGCGAATCCGATATGCCAGGGTCGTCCGTTTCATGCCAAGCCGTGCCGCGGCACCGTTTGGCCCGCCGATGACCCAGTTGGAGGCCCGAATCGCCTGGAGCACCCGATCGCGTTCCGCCTCTTCTGCTGTGCTCAGCTTCGGATTCGGGCTCGGGAAGGATGCCTGTTTCAGTTCCGCCAGGGGCGGCCTGAGAACGCTCCCCGGCGATAGGATCACGGCCCGCTCGATGAAGTTCTGCAGTTCACGAACATTTCCCGGCCACGAATAGTTTGCAAAGATCTCCATGGCATAGGAAGGAATGGTTTCGATGTGCCGGTTCATTCGCCGGGCGTACTTGTCAACGTAGTGGCGCACCAGGATCGGTATATCCTCGCTACGATCGCGCAACGGCGGCACTTGCAGAGGAAACACATGCAATCGGTAATACAGATCGTGTCTGAACTTCCCTTCCTCGCACATCTGCTTCAAGTCGCGGTGTGTGGCGGCGATCACGCGCACGTCCACCTGCTGTGTGCGCGTGCTGCCCAACCTCTCAAATTCACGCTCCTGCAAAACCCGCAACAATTTCGGCTGCAACTCCAGTGGGATGTCGCCCACTTCATCCAGAAACAGCGTGCCCTGATCCGCAACCTCGAACCGGCCGGCCTTCCGCATGATGGCGCCGGTGAATGCTCCCTTTTCGTGTCCAAAAAGCTCGCTTTCCAATAGCCCGGAGGGGATGGCGGCACAGTTCAGCTTGATAAAGGGCCGATCACGGCGAGAGCTCAGATTATGAATCGCTCGCGCAATCAACTCTTTGCCTGTGCCTGTTTCTCCCTGGATCATCACGCCGGAGTCAGTCGGGGCGACGACCTCAACCTGCCGCAGCACGCGCTGCAGAGCCGAGCTCCTGCCGACGATTTCTTCGAAGTTCAGCTCGCTGCGGATTTCATCCTCGAGGCACACCCGCTCCTCGGTAAAGTTGTCCTTCAGCTTTCGCAGTTCGCCGTAAACCAGCGCGTTCTCAACCGCTACGGCTACCTGGCTAGAGACCTGCAACAAAAAATCAAGTTCATCGTGGGTATAGGCGGTATCCTCGTGTTTGCCGAGGGCGAGAATCCCCAGCATCCGGTCCCGGCCGGCAAGCGGGACGACACAACTGTTCCTGAAGCCTGCTACCACCCACTTCGAATCGCCCTCCGCATCCACTTGGTCTGACTCTTCGGAATTTCCCACCCAGGGTTTGCCCGAGCAGAAAACGCGAGCGCCAAACATCTCGCCCAAAACGTCGACTGCCTCTTTGGCGAGCATGTTGTCCTCAGCCATATCGCAAGCGCTTACCACAACCCGGTCCCCCTCGGAATCCAAGAGTCCAACCATCGCCAGATCGGACGGGATGACTCGCCGGATGCCCGCCGTCACTTCACTTAGAAGCTCATTCACCGGCAGATTGGCCATCACACCGTTGGTCAGGGCGCCGATCAGCTTGAGTCGCGCACTCTGCACGTCCAACTCGGACTGCGCGCGTTGCGACCTCTCACGGCTCAGCGCGTGAGATATGGCAAGTGCCACCTGGTCGGCCGCCAGCGACAGGAACCGTACTTCCTCATCTGAATAGTCGTGCGGTCGAGAACTGGCAATACTGAATACTCCGAGCGGCCCCTGTGGAGTGCGCAATGGCAGTCGGCAGAGAGAGCGGTACTCGACTCCCATTTTGTTCAGCGCCTCTCTTCGGACCGCAAACCGTTTGTCCAGCTTCCAGTCTGCAATGCACAGCGGTTGCTGTTGTTGGTGAACCCACCAGAAAGTCGTCTCCTCGACCGGAACATCGGGTGGGGCGAACTGCCCGGCTCCAACGGAGTGCCAGAGCACTTCGCTGGTCCCTTGTTTGAAAACGACGACATCGAGGAAGTCGAAATCGAGCAATGGACGCAGCAAATTGGCGAGATTGTGCGACAAATCCTCCAGGGTCATGGATGCAAGAGATATGGAGAGCCGCGACAACGCTTCGTATTGCTTCGCCAGCGTCTCCGATTCGGTCGGCGGCTGCGTCACTCGCATGTTGGGTAGGAAACTCATCAAAGACTCCTGCGGTCTCAGTCCAAACTCAGCGATACTCATATCGGCCTCGCTCTCTCGGGTGTAGTGCGCTCGGAATTGATTGTCGGACCCTATCCCCATTTCGTCCCCAGGTTCGTACTCCGCTGTATGCAGACTAGTGAATTCACAGTTGCCTGTCGTGATCCGGGAGTCATGTTTCGGTGGAAATTGTGTTCCCGGTCGGTATATTGTCTCGTGACAAAGAGCCGCAGAAAGGGACAAATGCCACCCCTTTTCGTTCATAATTTCCCCCACATAGCGCCCGGATCGACTGCAGCGCGACGCCAACATCCAGGCAGCCTCTCGTCGCAAATTGGGCCGGGGCGGATTCTACCTGGAGCCAGAGCCCAATCCGGAACCGCGTATTGGGCATGTGTATACTCGGCCCATCTGGCTGTAAATGCTCTGGCGGTGATTTTCCGGTGAAATGCGAGGGCTGTCATGCAAACGATTTATTCTAAACGACTAAGCTTACGGCTTTGGGTTGTCAGAACTTCGTCTTTTTGATAATTTTTCTTGGGGTCCAGCACGAAGTTTTACACTCTTAGCCAATCTCACAGGTCTCGTGGAAAAGCCTGTCCCAGGTCGCGTCCGGTTCGGGGGGTTTGAGCTTGACGTTAAGTCGGGGGAATTGTGTCCGACGGGCTCGGTCGACGGCGAAGGCAAAGTCCTCCTGCGGGAGCAAGCCTTCCAGGTCCTGCGAATGCTGGTTGAGCGCGGGGGCAAAATCGTGACCCGCGAGGAAATCAAGAGCAAGCTTTGGCAAAACGATACGGTCGTGGATTTCGACCACAGCATCAACGCGACCATCAAGACTCTCCGGCGGGCTCTCGGCGATTCGGCTGACAACCCTCAGTACATCGAGACGTTAGCGCGACGAGGGTATCGGTTGATGGTCGCGACCGAGTGGCTGGAATCGACGGCAGGAACTCCTCTTGCCGACGCTCGCAGTGTGCAGTCGTCCCCTGTACCCGGCGACCTCATCGGGAAGAAGGTCTCCCACTACCGCGTACTGGGTTTCATCGGTGGCGGCGGCATGGGGATGGTCTATAAAGCCGCGGACCTCAAGCTGGGCCGCCCGGTGGCTCTGAAATTTCTGCCCGAGGAACTGGCGAGTGATCCAGTTGCGCTTAAGCGTTTTGAGCGTGAAGCGCAGACTGCCTCGGCCCTGAACCATCCCAACATTTGCACGATTTACGAGATTGAAGAGCATGAAGGCGAGCCGTTCATTGTCATGGAGTTGCTGGAAGGGGAAACCCTGCGGAATCGGATGTCTACCCCAGAGTCCAAGGCAATCCCGGTGTCTGAGCTCTTAGACATCGCAACGCAAATCGCCAGCGGATTGAAAGCCGCCCACGACAAGGACATCATTCACCGCGACATCAAGCCGGCCAATATCTTTCTGACGAAGCAGGGCACGGTCAAAATTCTCGATTTCGGTTTGGCCAAGCTGGCCGACGGAGAAGAAACGCCGGAACACGCCCATGCAGAGGCTTCCGGGGTCAGGCGACCTCCGTCGAGGGTTGGGCAACCGCCAAAGGAGCAAACGCCCACGTCTCGGATCTACGCGAGCCTGACTCGGTCTGGAACCTCCGGTACAGCCGGTTACATGTCGCCTGAGCAAGTGCGCAAGGAAAAGCTGGATGCTCGCACAGACCTGTTTTCCTTTGGCATGGTTCTCTACGAGATGGCTACTGGTCGCCGCGCTTTTGAGGGAGACACCGTCGCCGTCATTCACGAGGCAATTCTCCACCAGAGAGCTGTCCCGGCGCACGAACTGAACCCGGCTGTGCCGCGCAAGCTCGACAACATCATCATCAAAGCCTTGGAGAAAGATCGTTCGCAGCGTTACCAATCCGCTGCCGAGATGAGGAGTGACCTGGCGGAAGTCCATCGTCAGCAGCAGCCACAGCGTCTCCGCCTGCGCAAATGGTTGGCGGCGGTTGCGTTGTCGGCTGTTGTCGCCGGAGCGTACTGGTCCTACTGGAGCTACAGCCATCGCATCACCCTCGCTCCGACCGACACAATCGTGCTGGCCGACGTCGACAACCGAACGAACGACCCTGTTTTCGACGACGCCTTGAACACCGCATTGCGCTATGAAATGGGGCAGACGCCATATCTAAATCTGCTGGGATTGGATAAAGCGTACGCCACCCTGGGGCAACTGAAACTTCCGCCGACCACCAAGATCACTCCGGAGATCGCACGCCAGATTTGTAGTAAGACCAACAGCAAGATGGTGATCTCTGATTCAATCGCCGACAGCGGTAACCGATATCAGCTGGAGATGAGTGCACTCGACTGCGGATCAGGAGCGACCTTGGCTGAGGAAAGTGCCGACATTAGCGCTCGTAATCAGGTAGTCCATGAGTTGGGAGCGGCGGCCGTACGCCTTCGGAGCAAGCTCGGGGAGCCGGCCGAATCGCTGGCCCGGTACAATCAGCCTCTGGAAAAAGCGACCAGCGCCTCCTTGGAAGCACTCCAGATCGGCACCGAGGGAACGAAGCTCTTCCTCGCTGGCAACCCGCAGGCAGCGCTCCCCCTGTATCAGAGGGAAATCGAACTGGACCCAGACCTTGCGCTCGGGTACGAGGGAATTGGCATGGCCAACGGAGATCTCGGCCATTCCGACCTCATGGCAGCTTCAGTTACGCGCGCCTTCCAATTGCGCGACCGAATGACGGAGAAGGATAGGCTGAATACCGATTATCTCTATTACAGCGACGTGACGGGCGAGCTCGACAAGGCCTACTCCGTCCTACTTCGGTTGCTGGAACTCTTTCCTCGCGATGTATTCTTTCATACTAACCTGGCGTACACGCTGGGTGAACTCGGCCAGCCCAAGCGTGCGGCCGACCTACGGAATGAGACGGCGCGGCTGGAGCCAAGTCCACTCTATTTTTCGTGGGCGGCCGAGGCCAACATAAGCGCAAGCAGGTTCAAGGAGGCGAGGTCGTGGCTGGCTCAGGCGGAGGCCCTTAAATTTGACAGCCTCGAACTGAGGATCCAAAGACTGCGACTGGCATTCATCGAAGGTGATCGGGCAGCTCTCGACCGGATCTTCGACGGCGAAGCGCATGGCCCTAATCGAGTCGTGTTTTTGCGCCTTAGATCGCGATATGAAGCTCAGCAGGGTCACTTTGACTCCGCAGATCGCCTACAACTGCAGGTATCGAAGATGCCTTCGGATCCGGAGGATATTGCCAGGGACCTTGTCTTTTCAGCCCTGCAAGACGCAGAGGCGGGCAGGGCAATCAAAGCGCGCAAAACCGAAGATCAGGCACTTCAGAACAAATTGGAGCGAAACAAACGAATGGTTTTGGCTCTCTCGCTTGCCCGGTCGGGGAGAACCGACGAAGCCGAACAGATCGCAGACGAAGTTAGCCAGGAAGCACCCTTGGACACCATTGTGCAGCGGTATCTTGTTCCCACAGTTCGCGCTGCGGTCAAATTACAGCAGCATGATCCCGGCGCCGCCATCGATCTGCTCCGCGGGACTGTCCAGTACGACCTTGCAGACACTCTGTCGTTTGGTTATCTCTACCCGGCCTACATCCGTGGCCTGGCCTACCTGGAGTCGGGCGATGGCCGATCTGCAGCGGGAGAGTTCCAAAAGCTGATCGACAATCCCGGTTTTAGCGTGAGACACGTCATCGGACCCCTGGCTTGGCTCCAACTCGGCCGCGCGCAGCAGATGATGGGCGACAACGCAGCCGCCCGCAAATCTTACGAAAAATTCCTTAGCATTTGGAAAGACGCCGACCCCGATCTTCCCATCTATCGACAAGCCAAAGCCGAGTATGGCCGGCTCAAAAATCTAGGCAAATAAGGGCGATGACTCCGTGACCTTGATCAGTAGCGGGAAGTGAAGAGTTGCGGCCTCCAACACTGTCGGGTTTTGGCCACAACTGCCCGCCATGCGATTCCACAATGGAACGGCTGATAGCCAATCCCATGCCGCTGCCCTGTGGCTTGGTGGTAAAGACTCTCTTTGTGTCGTTGTCCAACGCCTTAGTTGCGTCGCGGAATGGCTCTGTAACCTCGCGTGCGTTACTTTATTGCGTCCTCCGTTTTCTTTGCTCCTTTTGCCACGCCCTTGCCGACGTCTTTTGTGCCCTTTCCAATCTCTTCCGCAGATTTTTTGCCAGCACGCTCGCTGACTCGCTCCGTCTTCCTGGCTGCCTTCTTCGTGCCCCGAGCCGTTTCTGTGGCTGCTTTGTCCGTGGCATCAGCGGCGCTTTTCACAGCCGCTTCGCTACCGCGACCGGTATCTTTAGTAGTTGTCTCTACAGCTTTGCCTGTGTCCTTCGCTCCCTTGCCAACATCCGTGGCGACGTCTTGTGCAAGCCCGATTGAGCCTATCGTCAGGACCAGAGCGAAAACGATTGATTGCGTCAGCTTCATGCGGTCATTCTCCTTTTAGAAATTGCTGATCAAGTACATGCGGGATCTTGGTTTCTCGGCTGCAATCGACTTGCCAGTTTTACCCTTGCCATTCGCCGTCGCCTTGCAGAGTCACTTCATCGAGATCTAGTCGCGCGCCTCTCTGCGCCTTAGAAGAATCGGATCTCGACACCTCTCGGCCTCCGCCGGGAACAATTCGCTAACACCTTTTCCGGCTAGCGAATCGAGTGCTGCCAAGGAACTTCGACCGGTGGCAAGCGTGTCCGATTGTCAGGTGACGAATCGAAGTCCGAAGGCTCGGCGAGGCATCCCGCAATATCCGGTCTCTCAATAGCTTGTCGTGGTATCCGCCCCGCTATTCCATTTCCGTCACAATTGCGATCTCTTAGCAGGCCGATCAAACCGCGTCAGGCGCTGGCAGCCTCCCCAACCAAACTCGAGGTTTGGCCCACAGAGATCCCGTGCTCATGGAGCTGTTTCAAAATCAGCAATCGTAGGTCACTCTTGAGCCGGTGATTGTCATGCGCCTGAATGATGGTCCAGAAACGCAAAGAAAACGCGAGTGAGTCTTTCGCGAGATCATTCAGCAGAGCCTCCGGTGGAGGGTCTGTTAGAACACTCGGGTTTTCCCGGGCCACCTCCAGCAGCAAGGCCGCAATCTTCTCGGCGTCGCTGTCATGGGCAACCACAACGCCGATCGCCAGGCGCACGCGATCGTCATTCACCGTCCAATTGGTTACCTGGTGGGTGGTAAAGTCGGAATTCGGGACAATGATCACTTCGTTGTCATAAGTTCGTACCCACGTGCTGCGAGCTCCCACCCGACCGACCACTCCGGCGATCCCTCCGACGTCGATACGGTCCCCGATACGGAACGGCTGCTCGATAAGCAGTACCAACCCAGCGACCCAATTGGCTACGATCGATTGCAGACCAAAACCTACGCCGATTCCGAGCGATCCTCCCAGGATCGCCAAGGAGTTCAGGTTTACTCCAGCTGCCTGCAGCCCGATCATGAGACCAATCACGTAGATCAGGAGTGACACGAAACGCGCCAACACATAGCTGTGCTGGGGATCAAACGTGCTCGTTCTCGAAACGCGCTGGTACAGGAGTTTGCGGACGCGGTTCGACAGCACTGTCAGAAGTCCCAGAAAGAGTAGAGCCTTGAGCAGGGAGATCGGCGTCACAGCCTGCGTACCAATCGAGAACACCGGGATCGTCAGCCGCCTCTGCAATCCTGCCCCCAGCACGTGAGTCAGGCTCGGTCCGTATGGAACCCACCAAACTAAGGCCGTGAGCAGGCTCATTAGCAGGACGGCACGAAAGATCACCTTGGCGCTCAAGGAGTGGCGCACATCGGTATCTTCAGGCATAGACTGCTTCGCACCTCGCAACCCTCATGGTCCAACCATTCGTGTCCCGAACCGTGATTGCATCGGCCTGGTGCACGCTCAGGAGGTTTCCCTCGATGGGTAAGCCTCCAGCACAGATGAGATCCAGTGAAGAAGATTGGCACGAACTTCCGCACGATTGATCTCATTGAGCATCTCGTGCCTTCCGCCTGGGTAAAAATCATGCGAGATGTTGTGAACGCCAGCGGCACGGTAGCGCTCGATCAGAATACGAAGTCCTTCCAGCCGCTGGCCCACCGGATCATCACTTCCCGAAAACAGATAGATGGGTAAGTCGCTGCGTATTTTACGCAGACTTGCAGGGTCCGCAAGAACGGAAGCTGCGGCAAAGAAAGACTCTATTGACAAAGGTTGAAGGGCAGGGAAACACAGAGGGTCATTCATGGAGGCATCGACAACCGCCGTGTCCCGGCTCAACCAATCGAACGGTGTCCTGGCCGGCTGGAAGGCTTGATTCAGGATGTTGTCTGCTTCTCGAGGCGCGGATCTAGCAACTTGCGCTAGTCCGTCCAGCGCACCGGAACCGGAAAGGACGAGGCCGGCGATGTCGCGGCTGTGATCGATCGCGTAGAGTTGCGCTGCGAACGATCCCATACTGTGCCCCAGCAAGATAAGCGGCTTTCCTGGGTTCTCCTTTTTTGCGAGCAGGGTCAGGTGAAACATATCCTCCGCCAGCAGGCCGAAGCCGCCATCCCCAAAATCCCCTAACGCCTGGGGATAGGGTGCGGTACGGCCGTGCCCGCGGTGATCGTTGCCATAGACGATCAGGCCTGACTCCACCAAGACTTCGATCAGCTCGGCATATCGTCCGACGTGTTCGCCCATGCCATGAGCGATCTGGACGACACCGCGAACGGGTCCGCGGGCATCCCATCGGGTACAGGCGATGGCCAGGCCATCGGTGCTGCTGAATTGAAACTGACAGGAAGGTGTCACTAGGGCAGCTATTAGCAAGATCTTCGCCTCTCCGCGCTCTTATCCGTGTTCACAGTGCAGAGGAGCAGCCATTCGCAAGTCTTTGAAAAACAGAGACGCGCGTGGAGGCAACGCTGACAACTGGTTGACCAATGCCAAATCATGTGGCAGAGGACGACCCAGACCGCGGCATTGGGGAGTGGCAGGAGCTTCAAGCGGAGTTATCAAACTCGGGCTACGCTGACCATAAAAGGGGGAGGTTGGTTCCGGCCGGGTCGGTTGGTCCTAACCCGCGCGGGAGGAATTGAGAAAAGTCACGCCGGAACCGGTGAGCCTCCACGGCGACTTCCCTGAAAATTGTGGGGCTGCACTACTTGCAAACTACAGTGCAAGAAAGCGCCGCTATGCGCTAACCCAGGCTTCGTATCCTCCTTTCGGCGATTGGAAACCAGCACTCGGCTCGGGTACTTCACACCGCGCAGGATCCGGTCCATAACCGGAGCAACAATCTCTGCGCTTTGCACCGCCGTCAGTGATGGCGGCCCTGCTTTGACGTTTCCCTGCAACCTTCTGAAATCGTCGGGTTAGGGCGGCTCGACCACGAGCGAGCTGCGCTTTCAAAGTTCCTTCGGGCACGCCCAGTGTTTCGGCTGCCTCTCTGATGGAAAGTTCATCTCGCAGGTGAAGGCACAGAGCGGCCCGCTGCGAATCTGAAAGGCTGCTGGTCAGCCTGGCAACCAGATCACGCAATTCGTTGCGCTCTACCGTCTGCTCGGGGGTGGGTCTGGAATCGGCGAGAAACCCCGCGATACTCGATTTACCCTCGTCTGGCCCCTGGTCAAGCGACAAGACCTGACAGCGCGGACGCCGCCGCAGCTGCATGCGCACCGAGTTGATCACAATCGCCGTGATCCAGGTCGACAACCGGGCGCGCCCATTAAATGCCCCGATGTGTTTGTACGCCGACAGCATGGCATCCTGCACGGCGTCCTCAGCGTCTTCGGGATTACGCAGCCAGCGCATCGCTGTCCGTCGGAATTGTGGCAGGCGGTGCGACACAATCCTCTCGAACTCCATCCGAACTTCTTGGCTGGCTTGGCTGGTGGGCTCTTGTCTGCTCCTGGTTGCTACCGGCGGAGCAGCACTATCACGGATCGTCGAGGCTATCTGCATTTTGTCAATCTCCGTTTGTCGCTCACCAGATCCATCAGCCCTAAATCTCATCACTGAGAGTCTTTGCCACGTTGGTTCTCATACATCTGCGCTTTCCAACCGTACACAGCATTTTTCGTACCAATAGCATGCGAGTCGGGCCTCTCTATGCCACTGCTGAAGACCGGGTAGTGCCGGATAAAAAAGAATTGGATGACACGAGTGGCGACTAGCACCAGCAATCCCAATCTTGTGGCTGACGGTGGTGCATCACTTGCCAACCCTGAGCAAGCGAGTACGTTTTGAGGGATAAGATCGATGCTTGCTCGGCTGTGAGAATCCCTGGATGCGCAAAGCGATTAAAGCTACCTGCGATGAAGAATCTGTGTTGCGGGTGGGAGACTTCTTTGAGGCAAATGTACGTTCTTCGTGTGTCGACTGTCAAGTTACGGACACTAGCATCCAAGCAGCCAACAAAAGCGATTCAATCGACCTATGCTACACGCGTGCGATTCACAAACAGCTCGAACTCAGTTCCCAGCATGCCCGCACCAGCCGAACTGCGGTAAAAGAGCTGCACTTGGCCGGCTACCTCCAGCCAGCCGGTCTTTACGATGGACACTTTCTTGGGAATTATCGTGTTAGGATTTCGCCAAACGATCTTCATAACGCCTCTTTTCTACTGTCGGACCTCTGGCATTGTCTGTAGCCGAGCGCAAAACACCACCTGCCCCGCTGTCGCTGCTGAGATCGACCATCGCTGCACCTGATGCCATGGATGAGAAAGCGAAGCAGGGGGCTGTGATTTTGCCGTCACCGTTAGGTGAAAGGAAAGTTGTCGGTTGGTGAACTGACGGGGCGCTTCTCGAAAGAGGAGCCCAATTTCGTCGGTCGTGAAAGCGGGGGTTCGAGCGGTTTTCTGATCAGTGGATTTTATGGACTTTTCCGAAAAAGTTAGGCAGCCAGGACGAGGGGAGAGCATGATTAGCCCGGCTGCCCAGGCGCGCCTAGAACCGGTACACGATGCCGGCCGAGGGCTGAGCCGAGTGTGTCCAGGTATCCGTCTTCAAGCTTTGAAGGCCGAAGTCCGGATCCTTGTATACGAAACCCCGGTATTCCGCGCGCAACGAAAAATGGTTCGTCAAGACATAGTCGGCGCCAGCGCCATAGAGGAATGCGCCTTTTGCTTGGGTGTCCGCACCGGGCACAAATCCGCCGCCGTTGCCCGTGGGATGAAAGATCAGGCCCCCGCCTCCTGCCAGCGCGTAAGGACTGAACTTACTGATGTGGAGAGGCAGCTTCACCGCAACGTCCGCAGTAACGCCGTGGACGTCGGACTGGACTCTGTTCTCTCCCCCAGATGAAAAATATCTTTGCGTGTTGCGGTCGAAACCGTAATTCGCTTCCGCGGAGAACCAACGATTGATGTTATAGCGGTATCCCACTTCCAAACCTCCGGTATTGGTCGTAGTCCGCGAGATTCCGTTGCCGCTACTGTCCTTGGTAAAGAAGCCTGTTCCTTGCACGCTTATTTCATTCCGAGATTCTTGTGCCATTGCAATGATCGAAAAGAGCAGTATGGACGCAACAGTTAAAAACAAACCCCGTTTCATAAGTCTCCGTTTCCCCATTTTCAAGAAATTTGAGCTTCCGTCGAAACTCTTGCTCACAAGCGATCAAACAACACGCCAACAGTTCGTTTCTGGGCCGTTGGTGTGTTGACAGTTCGCCTTGAGCAGGAGAGAAACAGCATTCAACGTTCCAAATTTGGAAAATTGAGACGAACCGCGGGCATCCCCTTTCGGAGTGCACGTTTAAACCACTCCGACAACCCAGCAGCATCACACTTCTTCCATTTCGGCTCGACGAAGACTGTCAAGAGTTTGACGAGTGTCAGTGCGCATGTCATCGGACTCCTCTTGATCACTCCGCGCCCCGTTGGACCCCAGGCTAAATGCGAGACAAACAGAATCCCTTGTCAAGTGCCAACCTAATTGGCAGTGACAACCTTGCAGCGATGCGGGGGATGCTTTGCTCTCTCGATGCATGGCGCTGCTAAGCGCTTCTAGTTGCCGCACTTGGGAACCGGAGTGGCCCCGAATCTGGGAGTGGAAACGTGGATGCCTAAAGAGAATCGGCTGGCATCGACGGGCTTCGCAACAGTCGTGTCTGGTTAATCACTTGCCGATCAGTGTCCACAAGGGGGATGAATGCATAGAAAACAATTTTTCTTTGTCGCAGCGTGTATCGCGGTATTGTTGTGGGCTCGTAACCCGGCTTTTTCTCAGGATTCCGCCTCGCAGCCCGACAAACCGGGGACGCTGAGTGGTAAGTCCGCTAACAGCGTGGGTGTTCAGGAGCCGATCGACGAAGATATCAAACTGATCAGGAAGGACCTGCGATCAGAGAAAAAGCAGATTGTCGCGGCCAACATGAACCTGACGGACGTTGAGGCCGAAAAATTCTGGCCTGTTTACGACCGGTACGCGGCCGATCTAGCCAAAATCAATGACCAGAAAGCTGCGCTGATCAACGAATATTGGCAGACCTTCGACACGATGAACAGCGAACAGGCCGAGAGCTACGTGCGAAAGCGCGGCGCCGTCGAGGAATCGATCATGCAGCTCAGACTCAAGTACATTCCCATCTTTGGCAAAGTTCTTTCGGGCCGGCAAACCGCATTGTTTTTTCAGATCGATTGGAGACTCGGTCTGATGATCGATCTGCAGTTGGCGAAGATGCCTCTGATTGATCCGTAAGCAACAGTGTCGAATCAGAGATGGCACCTGACACTGAAGGGGAAACGCGTTGACTAGCAACATAGCCACTGCGACCGATCTCGAGATCACCCTAGACGAGGGCGACGGGACGGCGCTCGTGCGCTTGCGGGGACGCCTTAGCATTGACACCTCGCCGGCGTTGCGCGATCAGCTTCTCGCCGTTCTCGATGGGCCATCCGTGCAAGCCGTCATCGTCGATTTGGACGCAGTCTCCTACATTGACGCTTCGGGCGTTGCGACTTTGATTGAAGGACTCAAGATCGCTCAGAGTGTCCCCACCACGTTGTGCTTGAAGGGACTGCAGGGTCGTGTGCTGCATCTGTTCGAGGTCACGGGCCTGCTGAGTCTGTTCGACACGAGTGGTTGTAAGGGTGCTTTCCTGAGTTGAAGGTGTCTTGATGGCAACAGTTCTCGAAAACGTCGGAACGAAAACGATCGAGCATCTCGACTACGTCGGAAGCCTGAACATTCAGCTGTGGGCGACCCTGCGCGCCATGGGGAGTGCGTTGCCGTTTGTAGGAAACCGTTACCGCTGGCGGGCGACGGCGCGACAGATGTTCCAGATTGGTGTGGACGCGCTGCCCATGGTGTCCCTCATGGCCATTTGCACCGGATTCATTCTCGCCATGCAGGGAGCCTCTGAACTGCGACGTTTCGGTGCATTGCATTACGTCATCGACCTGGTTGCGGTCGGCTTCACCCGTGAACTCGGCCCACTGCTCACGGCGATCGCTGTCAGTGGAAGGTCGGGCTCGTCTTTCGCGGCCGAGATTGGAACTATGAAGGTGACCGAGGAACTTGACTCTCTTCGTGTTATGGCGCTCGAACCTGTCGAGTTCATCCTGGCGCCAAAATATCTGGCCGCGCTGATCACGGTGCCGTGCCTCAGCATCGCTTCAAACCTTTGCGGCATTCTGGCGGGCGGGTTGTTCATGTTCTTCAGCACCCGGCTCGCTCCACTACTCTACTTCCGCTATGTATTGGATTCCATCGTGCTGCGCGATGTGATTACGGGACTCATCAAGAGTGTGGCCTTTGCCACCATCATCGCTCACGTTGGCTGTCTAGAAGGCTTCCGCGTCCGCGGAGGACCCGACTCAGTGGGCCGTTCCACAACCAACGCCGTGGTGAAGTCAACTTTCCTTGTCATCGTGGCTGATGCCGTCTTCACCGCCATCTTCTACCTTACGGTGAAATCCTGATGCCGATCATTTCAATTCGCGACCTGGTAGTTGAATACGACGGGCGCCGAATACTGGATGGGCTCAACCTCGACATCGAACATGGCGAGACCATGGTTCTGCTGGGCGGCAGCGGTTCTGGCAAAAGCACACTGTTGCGCCAGATTCTGGCCCTGGAGCGCCCCAAGTCGGGTAGCGTCCACGTGAAAGGGACCGACATTACCCGCTGCTCCGCCGCCGAACTGAAGACTCTCCGGCGCTCCATCGGCGTGGCGTTTCAAAGCGCGGCATTGTTCAATTCGCTTTCGGTCGAGGACAACGTCGCCCTCACCCTGCGAGAGCACACCCGGCTCGCGCCATCCATCATTGACCTAGTGGTATGGATGAAGCTGGCCGTGGTTGGCCTGGCGGACTTCGCCAAGCTGCATCCCCAGGAATTATCGGGCGGCATGAAGAAACGCGCGGCGGTCGCGCGTGCGCTTGCGCTTGGTCCCGAAATTCTGGTCCTCGATGAACCCTCCGCGGGGCTGGACCCCATTGTCGCGGCGGAACTGGATGAACTCATCCTTCTCCTCAAAGAGGCATTTCAGATGACGGTCATCGTCGTAACTCATGAGCTTCCGAGCGCGTTCCGCATCGCCGACCGCATCGCGATGCTGTACCAGGGAAGGTTTTGCTCGATTGGAACCAGAGACGAAATCAAGGCGAGCCAGGACCCCCGGGTCCGGCAGTTCCTCAATCGCATTCCGGGGAATATCGCAAAGGCGGCCGCGGTAGCCGCTTACTTCGAAAAATACCTGCACACTCCGGAGGCAGCCGCATGACAACAGAAGCGAAAGTTGGGGCCTTCGTCCTGGGATGTTTCGCAATCCTGGCTTTCACGGTCATCTATCTTATGCAGGCGCAGTTCAGTGGGGACACGGTGCCCTATCGAACTTATCTGCGTTATGCCGGTGGACTTGAACCAGGAGCTGAGGTGCTTTTTGGGGGGATCACCGTTGGCAAAGTAACAGCCGTTCGGCCTTGGACGTCAGATCCCACCAAGATAGAAATCCTGCTTCAAGTCAAGCAAGGTACCCCATTGAACGAGAAGTCCGTGGCCAAGTTGGGGCTGGTGAGCATCATGAACAGCGCGGCCCTGTCGATCACCACCGGCAGCAACGACGCGAAACGGCTCGGTCCCGGGTCCTCAATCCCGTCCAAGGAGGCCGCCAGCCTGGACGAGATCGCGGGCAAGATGGCCGACGTCGCCGACAGCGCCAACGCGCTCATCGCGCAGGCACAGGGAGAGCTAGAAGGCATCAGCGGCGACGCGCGCGGTCTCCTTTCCAATCTGAAAACCGTCACCGGCCCGCCCACGCAACAAAAGATTCAAGCCGTACTGGATCATGTCAACGGAATACTGGCGACCGAAGGTCCAAAAATTGATCGTATTTCGGATCAACTGGTCGCCCTGAGCCAGCACGCTGATAACACCGTCCAGAACGTGAATGGCACGGTGACCGATATGCGGGAGCCGATCCGCAAGGATCTGGCCGAGCTACAGAACACTTTGCAGCAAGCCAAGCAGTTGCTGGCGGACATGCAGGTCATGGTGCGAGCGAACGACTACAAGATCGACGACACGGTGGAAAACCTGCGCGTAGCAACCGACAACTTGGATCAGTTAACTGATTCGCTGAAGCAGCGCCCGTGGAGTCTGATCCGAATCAAGCAACCGAAAGAACGACAGGTTCCACAACAATGATGAAGGTGGATATGAAAAAGCATCTGACGGGAGTTGGGTTTGCGCTGGCAGTCTTGATGGTCCTGGCTGGCTGCGGAAGACCAGTGAAGTATCCGAACTACTACACGCTCCACCTACCACCACCACCCGATCCGCCGGCGCCAGAAAATGTTCACGCCAACTTGGCGATCCGCGAGTTTCGATCCCCCACTTACCTGCGGCAGGGCGCCATCGTTTACAAGACCTCTCCGGAACAGATAGGCTTTTACAATTACCACCGCTGGGCAGTGGATCCGCGAGATTTTCTGACGAGTGCCGTGGCCGATCGCCTGCGCGCGAACGGCACCTTCAACCGGGTAACGGTATACGACGGACGCTCCGACGTTGATTATGTTCTCAGCGGACGCCTTGAAGAACTTGAGGAAATCGACTACGCAGGTGGCATCCAAGTCCAGGTGGCTATCTCCGCCCAGATGGTGAGCGTTGCCACCGGCGCGACCGTGTGGACGAACTCTGTTTCCGAAGTTGGAGAAGTCAACCAGCGCGATGTGCCGGCCGTTGTTTCCGCGATGAACGCCACGATGGGGCGGGCGATTGAAAAGTTGCTGACTCCAGCTCCTGCTCCCGTCCCCATCAAGGCAAACTAGGCCTCGATAGATGTCATATGCCCCCCGGCGGTCAGGCGCCCGAGCCGATGACCAAACAGCAGCAATCCTAGTCTGCGGTCCGGTGCGCCTTGCTTCATGCTCGATCAGGTTGCCTCTGGTAGGAGGGCAGTTACTCTTCACGCTCAGTTGCTTCCCCGTCAAATGTTTGTCACCTGCTATTGCTTGACACCACTTCTCCGAAGGCGGTTTACGCTTTCAAGGGCTTACGAGTGGCCCCAAAGTTGCATTTCACAGAGCAGCTTTCGCCACCTCCGAGTAGCAAGAGCCAACCACTGCGCGACGAAATGAAAACTCGTTACGACTCCACCGCGGGACACAAGGAGCTTAAGAAATGACGCCTGTAGCAGAAATCGAAGAGCTATCGACGCTCTCGTTGAGCGCTTATGGAAACGCGAGGTCCACCATTCAAGGATCGCCGCTGAGTTCCGAGGAATTAAGAAAGACTGACGCCTACTGGCGAGCGTGCAAGTACCTCGCGCTCGGCATGATCTACCTGCAGGCCAATCCCCTACTGAAGGAACCGCTGAAGCCCGAGCACATCAAGAACCGCCTGCTGGGGCATTGGGGCTCAAGCCCCGGTCTCGCTTTCATCTATATCCACCTGAACCGTTTGATCAAGAAGTTCGGCCTCGACATGATTTTCATGGCAGGTCCTGGGCATGGCGCGCCGGGCGTTCTCGGTCCGGGATATCTTGAGGGAACCTACTCTGAGATCTACCCCGAAAAAAGCGAAGACGAACGTGGCATGCACGAGTTCTTCAAGCAGTTCTCGTTTCCGGGCGGCATCGGCAGCCACTGCACGCCTGAGACACCCGGTTCGATCCATGAGGGTGGCGAGTTGGGTTACGTGCTCTCTCACGCCTGCGGCGCGGCGTTCGACAATCCAGATTTGATCGTCTCGGCCGTGGTCGGAGACGGCGAGTCTGAGACCGGGCCTCTGGCCACTTCGTGGCACATCAGCAAGTTCCTGAACCCCATTCGGGACGGAGCAGTGCTCCCCATCCTTCACTTAAACGGTTACAAGATCAACAACCCGACCCTCCTCGCGCGTATTAGCCATGAAGAACTGGAAGACCTCATGCGCGGCTATGGTTGGACACCCTACTTTGTTGAGGGATCGGATCCCGAAAGCATGCATCAGGCCATGGCGGCAACGGTGGAACATTGCGTCGCAGAGATTCGCGCTCATCAGCAGGAGTGCCGGACCAGTGGCGTCGCGAAACGGCCGCGCTGGCCCATGATCGTCTTGCGATCTCCGAAAGGGTGGAGCGCGCCTCGAGAAGTAGGCGGCCACTACCTGGAGGGGTTCTGGCGCGCCCACCAGGTGCCCTTGACCGACGTCAAGAAGAGCCCGGAACAGTTGCGCATCCTTGAGAAATGGATGCGCGACCTGAAGCCGGAAGAGTTGTTTGGCCAGAACGGCAAGCTCATTCCAGAACTCAAGGCTCTGGCTCCAACCGGCGACCGCCGCATGAGCGCCAACCCTCATGCCAACGGCGGACGTGTGAAGAGGGCCCTGCGTTTGCCCGAATTCGCCGACTACGCCGTGAAAGTCGAACAGCCGGGAACCGTGGAAGTCGAGAATGTTCCACCGCTGGGGAATTTCCTTCGTGATGTGATGACGGAAAACATGAACGACTTTCGCGTGTTCGGACCGGACGAAACCACTTCGAACAAGCTACAGGCTGTCTATCAAGCATCGAAGAAGTTCTGGATCGCTGACTACTTTCCGGAAGATAAGGACGGCGGCGAACTGGCAACTGACGGTCGCGTCATCGAGATGCTGAGCGAGCACACCATGGAGGGCATGCTCGAAGGCTACCTCCTTACCGGACGAAACGGCTTCTTCTCCTCTTATGAAGCCTTCGTTCACGTGATCGACTCGATGTTCAACCAGCATGCGAAGTGGCTGTCGATCTGCAATCACCTCTCGTGGCGGCAGAAGATCGCTTCCTTGAATCTTCTGATCACTTCGACGGTCTGGCGACAGGACCATAACGGTTTCACGCACCAGGATCCGGGCTTCCTCGATGTTGTGCTGAACAAGAGCGCCGAGGTCACTCGCATTTATCTGCCGCCCGACGCGAATTGCCTGCTGTCCGTTGCCAATCACTGCCTGAGAAGCGAGAACTACATCAATGTGATCGTTTCCGACAAGCAACTCCATCTTCAGTACCTGAATATGGATACTGCCATCGAGCACTGCACCAAGGGCATCGGTATCTGGGACTGGGCGAGCAACGACCAGGGTGTGGAACCCGACGTCGTCATGGCCTCGGCCGGCGACATACCGACGCAGGAGGCCCTGGCCGCGACGGTGCTGCTCCGGGAAGAGTTCCCCGATGTGAAGATCCGTTTCGTCAACGTTGTGGATCTCTTCAAACTCGAGCCCAGCAAGAACCATCCCCACGGGCTGACGGACCGGGACTTTGATTCGCTTTTCACGACCGACAAGCCGATCATTTTCAATTTCCACGGCTATCCGTACCTTATTCACCGCCTGACCTACGCTCGCACCAATCGGAACTTACACGTCCGTGGCTACAAGGAGAAAGGCAACATCAATACTCCGATGGAGTTGGCGATGAACAATGAAACTGATCGCTATACGCTTGCGATCGACGCCATCGACCGGATACCGAGGCTCCAGAAGATCGGGGGACACGCCAAGGAGAAGTTCCGGAACAAGCAAATCGAATGCCGGGCCTATGCGTACAAGAACGGCATTGATTCGCCCGAGATTACCGGATGGAAGTGGCCATACCCCTCCGAGTGACTGGAGCGGCCGTGAGCAGGTGGCCGGCTCCCTGGAACCGGCCACCACAATTTCTTGTTTACAACAGAGGCCTGCTAGCGAACAGCGGCGCGAAAGGATATTGAATGAGCGTAGCAACGGCAACTCCTCCCCTGACCCCGGCGGAGCAAAGCATGGATGTGGTCAGCATCAACACCATCCGCACCTTGTCCATCGATGCAATCCAGGCGGCGAATTCAGGACATCCGGGAACTCCCATGGGCATGGCGCCAGTGGCTTACACCCTCTGGCAAGAGTTCCTCCGCTTCGATCCGCAGGATCCGGTGTGGCCAAACCGGGACCGTTTTGTGCTTTCGGCCGGCCACGCGTCCATGCTGCTCTACTCCCTGCTGCATTTGACTGAAGTCCGCGCTGTCAGCAAGGACTATGAAACTCTCGGCGACGTATCCGTACCACTCGATGCGATCAAGTCTTTCCGACAACTGGATAGCCGCTGCCCTGGGCATCCGGAATACCGCTGGACATCGGGCGTGGAAACCACGACGGGGCCGCTCGGTCAGGGTCTCGCCACGAGCGTCGGTATGGCCATCGCACGAGAATGGCTGGCGGCGCGCTACAACAAGGCAGTTCCGGGCTTCGAGAATCTCTTTGACTTCAATGTCTACGCGCTCTGCGGAGACGGATGCATGATGGAAGGCATCTCGGGCGAGGCTGCTTCGCTCGCCGGACACCTGCGTCTTTCCAACCTCTGCTGGATTTACGACAACAATCACATCACGATCGAAGGCAACACTTCCCTTGCTTTTACCGAAGACGTGGCCACACGATTCTTCGGCTATGGCTGGAACGTGACGCGAGTCAGCGATGCAAACGACCTCGATATGCTGAGGCGCGCGTTCCAGCATTTTCAGAACACCAAGGATCGCCCTACGCTCATCATAGTGGACAGCCATATCGGTTACGGCGCGCCTCACAAGCAAGACACCAGCGCCGCCCACGGCGAACCACTGGGCGAAGACGAAATCCGGCTCGCCAAACGGAACTACGGCTGGCCCGAAGACAAGAAGTTTTACGTGCCGGACGGTGTTTACGACCACTTCCGGCAAGGCATCGGGACGCGCGGCAAAGAGCTGCGCAACGCCTGGTTCGAGCGAATCGTCGAGTATCGCGAGCACTACCCAGACCTCGCTGAAGAACTTTTCCGCATGCAGCACCGCCAGCTTCCGGAAGGCTGGGACCGAGACTTGCCCAACTTCCCTGCCGACCCGAAAGGCCTCGCCACGCGCGAGTCGTCAGCCAAAGTGCTGAATGCGGCCGCCAAGAACATTCCCTGGCTCATTGGAGGATCAGCAGATCTCGCTCCCTCCACCAAAACCCGCTTGATCTTTGAAGGGGCCGGCGACTTTTCGGCGGAGAACTATGCCGGGCGCAATTTTCACTTCGGCATCCGCGAACACGCGATGGGTGCCATTCTGAACGGAATGAGTCTCGTGAAACTGCGCCCCTACGGATCCGGATTCTTCATCTTCGTCGACTACATGCGGGAACCCATGCGCCTGGCTGCCTTAATGGAGCTTCCTGTCATCTACGTCTTCACTCACGACTCAATCGGAGTTGGCGAGGACGGCCCCACGCACCAACCCATTGAGCAACTCGCCCACATGCGCGCCATGCCGGGCCTCATCATGATCCGCCCCGCGGACGCAAATGAGGTGACCGAAGCCTGGAAGGTCATCCTGCAACTGCATCACGAGCCGGCAGTGCTGGTACTCACCCGCCAAGCCCTGCCCACCATCGATCGGGCAAAATACGCCCCTGCGTCCGGCTTGACTCGCGGCGCCTACATTCTCGCCGACTCCGCCGGCGGGGACCCCGAGGTCATCCTCATCGGCACCGGCAGCGAGGTTGCGCTCTGCCTGGAGGCATACGAGCAACTAACCAAGGAAGGCGTCCGGGCGCGAGTCGTCAGTATGCCGTCGTGGGAATTATTTGACGATCAGGACAAGAGCTACCGGGAATCCGTTCTGCCACCAAGTGTGAAGGCGCGAGTATCAGTGGAAGAGGCCTCCGATTTCGGCTGGAGCAAATACACGGGTTCCGAGGGGCACAACATTTGCATCGATACCTTCGGGGCGTCGGCGCCGCTCAAACAATTGCTGAAGAAATTCGACATCACTGCCGAGCACGTTGTAGCAGCCGCCAAGAGCCAGATCGCGCGGCACGGGAGCACAAAATGAAAGTAGGTATTGGCTCCGATCACGGCGGATTCGAAATGAAGCAGCAGCTAGCCAAGTTGCTGGCCGCGGACGGCCACGAGGTCGTCGACTTCGGCAACAAAGTTTACGACAACAACGACGACTACCCCGACTTTGCGATTCCCCTTGCCCGCGCTGTGGCGCGGGGCGATGTGGAGCGTGGAGTGCTGGTGTGCGGGAGCGGCGTCGGTGCTTCGGTGGCTGCGAACAAGATTGTCGGTGTTCGCGCGGCACTGTGCCACGATGACTTTTCGGCTCGCCAGGGAGTAGAAGACGACAACATGAACATCATCTGCTTCGGAGGCCGCACGACCGGTATCGCAGTCGCCTGGGACTGCACGAAGAATTTCCTCGGCGCCAGGTTCAGCGGTGCGGACCGCCATCGCCGGCGGCTGGCCAAGGTTACGCAACTCGATGCCAACCGAAGTCCCCATGCGGACGATCGCAAGGAGTTCCAGGCCGTTGGCCCCGAATAGAATTTAAGGAGAATACAATGACGTTGTTTGAGTCTTTGAAGAAATATACAACCGTTGTAGCGGACACGGGCGATATCGAAGCCATCGCCAAACACCGGCCGCAAGATGCCACCACCAATCCTTCCCTTCTCTATCACGCCGCCCAGATGCCGGGTTACCGGCACTTGGTGGAAGAGGCCACGGAACTGGCACTGGAGCGCGGCGGCCGTCACGAAGAAATGGCGGCAGAGTTCATCGATCGTCTCTTTGTCCTGTTTGGATGCGAGATCCTGAAGGTGGTTCCGGGCCGCGTATCCACAGAGGTCGCCGCCAGCCTGAGTTTCGACACCACAGCCACCATCGCGAAGGGCCGCAAGCTCATTTCGCTTTATGAGAAGCAGGGTGTGGGGCGGGAACGCATCCTGATCAAGGTCGCGAGCACATGGGAGGGCATTCGGGCGGCCGAACTTCTGGAGAAGGAGGGCATTCACTGCAATCTGACGCTCTTGTTCAGCTTCGCCCAAGCCGTCGCGTGCGCCGAGGCCGGTGTCACCTTGATCTCGCCTTTCGTGGGCCGTATTTACGACTGGTATAAGAAGGAGAAGGGCGGCGCCGAAATTCCCGCCGACCAGGACCCTGGCGTTGCATCCGTCACTCGAATCTACAACTACTACAAGAAATACGGCTACAAGACGCAGGTGATGGGCGCCAGCTTCAGAAATGTCAACCAGATCATTCGGCTGGCGGGATGCGACTTGCTCACCATCAGTCCAGAGCTCCTTGACCAGCTCGAGAAGACCGAGGGAACGCTGGATCGTAAGCTCGATCCGGCGAAAGCGAAGACCGGCAAGGAAGAACAAATCCACTTGGATGAGAAGACATTCCGCTGGATGCACAACGAAGACGCGATGGCGACAGAGAAACTGGCAGAGGGCATCCGCAAGTTTAATAGCGACGCCCACCACCTGGAAGAGTTTGCGCTCTCCCAGGTTGCCGAAAAAGTCGGGTGAATACTGGCCCCAGCGAAGCGTGCGGCTCAGCTAGGTCGAGCCGCACAGCATCGTGCCAAAGGATTGGTCTTCGTCCGCTGAAACAACTGCTGCGGGGATATTCGTTCCAGACATTCGCGAGGAGAATCAAGTGAGCGCTAGTCGAGCAGTTCTCTGGGACATGGATGGAACATTAATTGACTCAGAAGAGTTCCACTGGATTTCATGGCGGAACACGCTGGCCAATGAAGGCATCACCATCACACGTGAGCAGTTTCTTGCATCATTCGGTCAGCGCAATGACTCCATCATTCCCCGGTGGTTGGGCGCGGCTGCGACTCCCGAGCGCATCGAGAGAATTTCCAAGGCCAAAGAGGAACTATACCGTCATCTAGTTCGCAGAGACGGCATGTCTCCTGAGCCCGGAGTCGCAACCTGGTTGCACCGGCTTCACAAGCAGGGATGGCTGCAGGCGATTGCCTCCGCGGCACCGCGTGCGAATATCGATGCCGTTCTTGAAGCTTTGTCGGCTACCCATATCTTTCAAGGCGTTGTCTCAGCTGACGACGTCCACCGGGGCAAACCAGATCCAGAGGTGTATCTGATCGCCGCCTCCCGCGTTGCCGTGCCGCCCGACAAGTGCATTGTGGTGGAGGACGCCGTTGCCGGTGTCCAGGGAGCGCGTAGCGCCGGTATGAAGAGCATCGGGGTCAGTCACAACGGCAAGCAGCTGCCTGCGGACGTTGTCGTGCATTCACTGGATCTCCTGGCCCCTGACGCATTCGAAAGGTTGCTGGAGGATCAACGCCTCTCCGCGCCAATCGGATAGCCCTCTTGCATCCGCTTGAAAGTGGGCTTCGACAAATTTGCTATGGGAACTCCGATAGAACCTGGCATTGACGAGTATCTGCGTAAGAGGCTGACGCCAGTAGAAGGCGCGATCCCGCACTTAGCCAGAACGGACATGTATGGCAATTCCATTCCAGCAGAAAATGTGGGCGGCGATCTCTTCGAGTACTTGAACTTCCAGCAACGCTACAACATCGACGCACGAATCGCGACCGCTCTACGGTTGTCCAAAGAATATCTGGAACCCATTCCTGAAGGCCGGATTCCACGAAACTCGGTGGACCAGCATGTGCAATGGCTTCGGTCGAAATCTAACGGTAGTGAAGTGCGCGAGGCCGAGTACAGGTGGGCGAAAAGCTCAGACCAACTCCAGGTCGCCGATAATTTGCACGAGCTCTACACGACTGCCGGAGTCCTTCTGGTGGATGCCCAGGGCCATGGCATCATCTCGGCGAAAATAGCTTCAACGGTGCACGACACCTTCCATGCTTGTATGCTCGGCGAACTCGATCGGTACGGAAAGACCACGGCGAGGTTGTTCGAAGAAATCAATCTCCGGCTGGCGCAATCTGTCACGGCACGAAATGCTTTAGGTCGTGACACGCATGAGGAAGCACGCGAAATCGCGACCATGCTCTACGGCGAACTGCGTCCCGAGGGACATTTTCGCTTTGTAAATTTTGGCAGCCCTCCGCCGTTAGTGTATTCGGCGGAGCACCGACGGTTCCTGCCGATGCATATTGATCATCTCGTGCAATTCCCTGCGCTCGGATTGGAAATTCCCGAGGATCATCCTGACCGGAACAAGTATTTTGCAATGGCGGTCAGGCCCCGGCAGATCAACCCCTCGGATGTAGCGGAGATCACGTTGATGAACCCGGGCGACATCGTTTTTCTTTACTCTGACGGCGTGTATGACGGAAGCGATGAGGAGGATCGTCTTCGGCTCGAATGCATCGTTCGTGAGCATCAAGAAAGCTCCGCCAAGGAGATTTGTAATTCGATCCTGGACTATGCATTAAAGCGCGACGATTACTATCGGAAGATCGGCGAAGACGACCGCATCGACGACAAGACCGCATTCATCATCAAGTACAGCTAGAACCTGACTTGCACCCTTCGAAGGTCGTCCGGGCGCGTCGCCTACGTTCGCCACTTAGCTGTGTTGCCGCGAGGCTTCGCAAGTAAGGAAGAGTGCTACCCCGATGATCGAGGCTTTCGGCCGGATCGCGTTATCACCGGACACGTCTCCATGAATCAGGGCTGCGCAGTATGTGCGTCGCAATCGACAGCCCAGCACCGATGGCGCCGGCGGTGAAGATTACGCGTAGCGCAAATTCCAGGGTAGTCAGTGCGAGCTTACTCGGATTACCAGGCTGTGGAGCAGTCAAGGCGAACAAACCGAAAATTGCCTGAGCGGCGAAGAAACCGGGGACCATTGGAATGCATCCAGCGACCGCCAGCGCGTTGTTGGCGATCCCCAAACGGGCACGCAGTAATCGCCCACCGAAACCCACGGCCGCCGCAGCGGCAAACGTGGCAGCCTCAAGGCTCCAACCAGCGTCCTGTCCAATCGTGCGGGTTGTTAGTGCCAGGGCCCCGCTGGCGGCGCACCAGGGAAGGTCTCGCCAGCCGAAATTAAACAAAACGCCGAAGCCGCTAGCCGCCACAGCACCGAAAACAGCCTGGTGCACTAAATGCAGCACATCGACGGTCATGGCTGCACCCCCAGGAGCACTTGGGCAAGCAATACCCCGATCGCGATGAACGTCAGCAGCATGATGACGCAGATACCTCGTGCAGTGCCCAAAGTCGGGTGTCCCTCCATGATGTCGGACTGGGCATTGAACGCGGGCACTCCGGGCACCAGCATCAGGACCGAGGCGACCATCGCCACATTGACCGTGGCGCTGCCCGCCCGACTGGCTCCCAATCCAGCCAAGCTCGACGATAGTAAGGCGACACACGCAGCGATCACGAAAACATTCACGAGGCGGCGCAGCATGACCTGACGAACAGCTTGGCCGATGGCTCCGGCCGCAGCGACAGGAAGGAAGGCCGGCCAATCGAGACCCAGCAACCGTCCGAAAGCGGCGCACGCTATGCCAGATGTCAGAGCGACCAGCCACGGAGCAAAATGCGGCGTGTCGCTCCTCAAACCTGTGGCTTTCGCCAGCGCCTCGGATGGCGTCAGGTTAGCCTGCTGAATGCGGCGGACCAAATCGCGGAGTGCGTGGCTGAGTCGGTGATCAACTCCATGTGGTCCCACTTCCATCGTTCGCGTGATCGTACTGGCGCCTCTACTCACCGTGATGTCGACGGAGGCATAGCCGGAGCGTAAGTCAACATGATCGGCGCCAAAGCCATGCGCCACAATGGAACAGTCTTCATGGACGACCTCGGCACGGGCACCCGACTCCATCAATAGTCGCCCGATCAGTAGAGTCGTCATCGCGATCTGCTCAAGTTCCGGATCGTTGAGCGGTACCGGAACGGTGACTTTTGTGCTGTCGACAATGTTCACTGCTTGCCTCGTCCCGCAGTACGGGGAATCGCGATCCTTCAATCGACATTCGCCTGCCGTTTCGTTGATCTCGCCCGCAGCGTTATCATCTGTCTTCTGCCTCGGGCCATAGCACCGCCAATACCAGCGCCACACCAATTCCGATGGACACTTCGGCGAAACGATGAAACGCGACTTGCCATGCGGGAGCTTGCCGCGGCAATAACACCACGATCGCCAGTGCGATCCCCCCAAATCGATATGCACTTCGTTCCAAGTGTGCCGCGGCGCAGAGTAGCCCAAGAAGAAACACACTTATGCCAAATACCAGTAGCGTATGCCCGAGGTAGGTCGCCACAATCGCCCCAACTGCCGCTCCCACCGCCGTACCGAAAAAACGCTGCGTGGACACTTCGAATGCGGCACCCAGCGAGGACTGCGTAATCACGATGGTTGTAATCGGCGCCCAGTACGTTTCGGGCAGCGTGAAGAATCGCGCGACCAGGAGGGAAGCAACCGTCGCGACGGCCGTCCGCGTGGAATGCACCAAAACCGGCCATATCTTCGACCTTGACACATCTCTCGCAAATGCCAACTCCAACATGTCTGTTTTCTCAACGCTCCTGTAGCCCATCTCGGGTCTCGGGTCTAATTCCTAAGTGACCATCGTCAGCGACAGCAGCAACGGAAGATAGAAGACGGACGCAACCAGGAGCCGTCGCGCAGTCGCGCCAGATCTGTGGAGAACAAATTGCATTCCACAATAGAGAAAACTCACACTCAACAGGCAAGCCCCTAATAGATAGAACAGACTGGATTCACGGAAGACCGTCGGCAGCAGAGCGGCTGGAACCAAAAGTAGCAGGGGCAAGATGGTCTGCAAGGTTGCAACGCGATCTCTCGACTGGCCACGCGGCAGAACAAGATAGCCCGCCCGATCGTAGTCTTCACGGTACATCCAGGCGATCGCCATGAAGTGCGGGAACTGCCACAAGAAGAGGATCGCGTAAAGCAGCCACCCCTCACTGCTCAATCCTCCCGACGCGGCGGCCCAGCCAATCAGCGGAGGCATCGCACCGGGGAAGGCGCCGACGAGAACGCAAAGAGGCGTCTCTCGTTTCAGCGGAGTGTACAAAAACAAGTATGACAATAGCGTGAGAAGTGCCAGCAGGCTCGCAAGCGGACCGGCGGCCACTGCGAGATAGATGGTCCCGGCCACGGACAGCACGATTCCGAAGGCCAGGACTGCATGCGGTTCAAGGCGGCCGGCCGCGGCGGGGCGACGAGCGGTCCTGCGCATTTGTGCATCAAAGCTGCGTTCGATGTACTGGTTCAGTGTCGCCGTCCCGCTTGCAACCAGCAACGTCCCAAGCAACGTATTGAACACTGCAATGAATGAAAACTGTCGTCCTGCGCTCGCACAACCCAGGTAGAACCCGACAAAAGTTGTGATCAAAATCAGAAAGTTGACTTCTGGCTTGGTTAGCGCCCAGTAATCAGAGAGCAGGGCGGATGCTGTGACACGACGGCCTTTCATTAGGGGCGCTTTGAGCACCGCAATGAGAGGCTTGCCGGACATCTAGACAACCTCCACGTGCTGGGGGGTCGTGTGCGATGCCACACTGAGTTGCGAGTCTGATATCGGAAAAGAGTATGGGTGCGAATTCTGGGGCGCGAGCAGCCGCGCTGCGACAATTGTTCCAGCGACCAAGTAAACGACCGTAACGCAAGTCCACATCAATGCGCCGGCACACTGCTGATCCTCGAGAGCAGAAAACGCAAACCGGTGCGGTGCCCCGAAATAAACCGGGTAGACCACGCGGTCGCAAAAGACAAGAAATCCGGAAAGGATGTCGCACGGCAAGGTGGCGAGAAACAGATAGAGGAGGATCGGCCACTCTGACCAATTCGAGACGGTCGGCCGCGGCCGGACGACTGGCCACCAGAAAAGAAGCCCCGATGTCAGAAACGAGGCCTGCTCAATTCCATGCCACATTTCTGATTGGAGACCGAGCGCAAACAACGTCGGAATGTGCCATCCAATCAGCGTAGCGGAAGCGGCCAGCCAGCAGAGTGTGGGGTTCGCCAGTGCATTTCCAAGTAGCTTCATCGGCGACCAACGGGAAATTCGAGCGAGGAACTCTTCGACGAATCGGTGGGGTAAACCATGCGCCAGCGCGTTCCCTGGTGCGCCGAGCCAGATGAAAGGAGGGGCCAGCGTCATGAGCAGCAAATGCTGAATCATGTGGACTGTCAGCAGTTGGTGGTCGAGGGCAGCGATCGGTGAAGATATTGCTAGCCAAATGAAGAACAGTCCCAGGAGAAGGCTGGCGGCGCGCCATCCGCTAACGTCGTCCCGTTCAAGTCTGCGAAGGCGAACCCATCCCCGCACGTAGATTAGCGCTGCGAGAATCAAGACCGCAGAATCCCAGAATGATTCGAAAGCGGCGTGATGAGTGTGTGGCATCGATGGATCCTATTGTTGTGTGCCGGGAGATTTCTGACTGCTTTCGCCAAGGGCCAAGTCACGTGAGGCGTCCCGCGCGGGCACTTGCCCTGGGGGATGCAACGTTTCCAGAAACGCAACGAGTGCCGTAGTCTCAGCCGGACTCAAGTTTTTTCCATAGGCAGGCATGTTGCCGCCGCCCTGAATCACCTGCCGGATGAGCTGGTCCTGCGTGAGGCGGACGGCGACAGCGTCCAAGGACGGGCCCCTCTTTCCACCGGTTTCGCCAAGGGAGTGGCAGTTGCGGCACTGCTTGACCTGAAACACCAACGCGCCCTGACGCTCGAGTGCAGTTGTACCATGCACGAAGCGATCCGGGACAGGATCGCCGCTCCACGCATTCATTTGTGGACTCCACGGCGCGAACTGCGCGAGCCGGGTGAAAGTTCCGAGGGTGATCGAAATCAGCATCACCGTGAGGACTGCAATGGGCCGGCGCTTCCAGCTCTTTTCTCCTTCGCCGGAAAGAAACGGCAGAAAAATTAACGCCAGGATCGCCACAGCTGGGCCGATGAGAAGAAATGGCGTCTCCATCGAGGGAGGAAGCAACGAAAGCAAAGCGTAGAGCCACAGAAAAAAGTAATCGGGCTTGGGAGCGGTCTGGATGATCGTGGGATCAGGCTGGCCAGTCGGTCCAAACGGACCGAAGTAGAAGGCGCAAGCGGCGATAGCCAGGATGATAAATGCCGCAAAGAACAAATCCTTCCAGATCGCATATGGTACGAATGGCGCGCCGTTTTGCTTCGTCAGCGCTTGGTATTCGCGTTCATAGGTGGCTCGCTTTACGACGCGGCCCGGCATCGGCCATTCGTTGATTCCCAGCTTCAGCACCATCAGGAGATGAAGGCTAACGAACCCGATCAGCAGTCCGGGGATTACGAACACGTGCAGCGCGAAAAATCGGGAGAGGGTTGCGCCCGCGATGATCGGCCCACCCAGCATCAGCTTTACCACGAAGGGGCCGATGATTGGAACGCGGCTGGAGATGGACGCTCCGATTCCCAATCCCCAGTAGGCATCCTGATCGAAGCGCAGCACTTGTCCAGTGAAGGCCATTCCCAAAGTCATCAATAAGAGGAAAACTCCGATGACCCAGGTGAGCTCGCGCGGGAACTTATGTGCCCCGAACAGGAAGACCTGCACCATGTGAATCAGAACAATGGCGACCATGAAGTTGGAGCCCCAGCCGTGCATCGCGCGGATGAACCAGCCGAGCGCCACCTGATGATTCAGAGCCTGCAGACTGCTCCAAGCCTGGCCCGCGGAGGGCACGTAGATCAGAGCCAGCAGAATTCCCGTCACAAGTTGGAGGATGAAGACGGTGAGCGCCGCGCTGCCGAACACGTAGAACCAGCTCGCCGTGCTTCGCGGGACGGGATGTTCGGCGACTTCGCGAATCGGCGCCGCGAGTTGCAGGCGATGGTCGAACCATTCGCCGATTTTTCCAATCATGATGCGCATGGCGGTTTCTCCCCGGTGAGTGATGCGATAGCTGCGCCCGGCGTGGGCAGCTCACCGGCCTGAATCGTGACCAGGCCGTTTTCAACTTTGTAGGGATATTCGAACAGCCCGCGCTCCGGCGGTCCTGACGCACGCGAGCCGTCGCGGTAATAAGCTCCGCCGTGACAAGGACACATAAATAAACCGGACTGCTGAAACCAGCGCACCGGGCAGCCAAGATGCGCGCAGTTGATCGCAAACACCTGAAACTTCTCACCTGCAACATGCCGCACCCAGCAGGCAGTGTCCACCGTCTTGCCATCCGTGGGCATCACGTATGGATTCTGGAAAGTAGCCAGCCGCGTCTCGCCCTCGGGAAAATCACTCACCTTCCCGAGCGGCACCCATGAGAGATAGCCGTTGGCGCGCCCGCGCGTAACCGAGGAAAGCAGAAATCCAACAACCGGCACCGCCAACACCATAGCTGCGAATCCGTTGAAAAGAATTCCCAGCTTCATGAAAAATCCGCGGCGGGAAACTGAGGCGTCATTTCTCGGGACAATGACGGGTCCGGTATTCGGCTCAATGGCAGGTTTAGTCGACATGTCTGGACTCCAAGTGCTGTTCGTAATTTGAAGCGGAGTAAGGCTGCCCGGGGTTTTGGACGCGACGTGATGCGAGCCAGGAGATGACATCCGTGATTTCCTGGTCCGTCATCGATTTTCCTGGAACGTTGCCGCGCCAGTCTGGCGCGCCCAATTCCGGGCGACCAGCTATGACGATCGTGCGCAGTCCCTGGTCGCTGACGAGAGCCAGGAACGAATCGTTCGTAATGGCGCTTCCCTTGGGGCTGCCTTGGCCGCCAGTGCCGTGGCAGGAGGCGCAGTACGTTCCGTACACGATTTCGCCATTCGCGGGATTGCCCATAGTCCTTGCCACATAAGAAGGTGGATTGCTTCCGTCGAGAATCCCTTTTCGTGCCCAGCGTGAAAATATTCCGCTCGCAATCGCATCAACCTGTTTGTCGGTCAGCATTCCCCCTGCGCTCTGAGCAAATGCCGGCATTGAGGTTCCACGTGTGCCGTTGGCGATAACTTTGCGCATGGACGGTTCGTCCACAATGGCGAGATAAACGGGATCTGCCATGGCGATCGCCGGTCCTCCTCGTCCTTGGGCACCGTGGCAACCCGCGCAATTTTCAGCGTAGAGCGTCGTGAAATCCAAGACCTGGCTCGGAGCAATGGCTTCCGAATCCTTCTGGGGTTGACCATGAGGAGAGCTACTACAGCCCGAGAGCAGCAGGGTTAGCACCGCGGACGCCCATACATATTGAAATCGTTTCACTGTCCGTCCTCTCCGTTTTCTCGTGGTGGAATCATCCCCGGAGCTTCAATCCCCGCGCGCATGGCGAAGGGCAGGTTCTCCTGAGTAATCATGCGTGATTGCCTCGCGACCACGATACCCGCCACAATTCCAAAGGCCACTTGTGAAGCAATAAACCAGGCCCAGTCAATGTGGCTCGCGAGCAGTGGATTCACGACCCCCAGGATCGTGTAGATCAACCCCGACCACAGAGCTGGGGCAATGAGTCCGCCAAGCACGATCGGGCGGCGCGCGAACATCGGAAGCATCGCGCCATAGAGCAACCCAACAAGCGCTGATACGATGAGGTGCAAAACCAAAGCAATCTCGAAGCTATCGGCATGAAATGAATACAACTGTGCGGGCCCAAGCTTCAGCGATTCGGCGTACACGGCCGCTGCAAGAAGATTGATCGGGTACCAGATGCTTCCTGCCTTCAGCACGCCATAGGCACAGGCCAAAACCGCCATGGCGACAGCGCCTGCCAATCCCCCTTTGACGCCTGCCGAAATTGGATACGTGTGGACAGGGAGCCACGCGCGCAATTGGTAAGCGGCGACGGGAAGCCGCTCGACGGTTCGCCGTTCTGTGGTTATGCGAATGTCTTCGGGGACAATCGGCACAACCTCTTCGTGCTCGTGGGGGAAGACTTCGCGAAACCAACCGATGCAACCAGCCACGGCAAGCACGGCGCCGAGCGCGCTGACCGACATCGTCGTGACCAGGCCCGCAAATAGTAAGGTGAAGCCGAAAGCCAAAACAAAGGGCCACACGGTCGACGCTGGCACTTCAATCTCGCGCGGAGCCCGCGGGCTTTCCATCACTTGCTCTGCTGTCAACAGCGTTGCCATTTCCTTTCTCCTCAGCGTCCCACGACGTAAACCACAGTGAAGACCACGACCCACACGGCATCAACAAAGTGCCAGTACATTGAGAGCACTTCCACGCGACGGGAGTGCTGCACGCCTACGCGGCCAACCAAAGCAAAGATCGCAACCATCGAGAGCATAAGCAAGCCTGCCGTGACGTGAAATGCGTGTAGGCCGACGAGTGAGTAGTATGTGGTTCCGAATAGATTTGTCGAAATAGTAAGCCCGTGTTCATAAATCAGCCGATGCCACTCTTGCGCAGTGCCATACATAAACGCGCCACCCAAAACGATTGTGAGTACCCATAAGCCGAGAAACGCTCCGACTCGGTCGCGTGCCAGTGATTTCGCGGCAAGATGAACGGTCAGGCTGCTCGACAACAGGCAGATAGTGTAGAAAATCGGCGTTTCGAGCACTTCGCGAGGACTCGGTCCGGTGAGGCTCTTCCCCACATAAAACAGATAAGCAACAACAAAAATCGTGAAGATCGCCGACTCGGCAATGATGAGGCCGGCCATTGCGACCTTGCCACGATCCGGAAGGGCCCAGTTTGCGGGCGCCTGTGGGTACGAATTTGCCATCGCACTCATTGCATTCTTCCTTTATTCACAGCGTCTCTCATTCGTAACGGCTGTCTGGATCTTCGGGATGCTTCAAGTCCCACAACGGCCGGCGGCTCGCGACCACTGGTATGGAAGCAAAGTTGTAGGCAGGCGGCGGCGAGCTTGTGGCCCATTCCAGCGTCCAGGCGTCCCAGGGATCGTTGCCGGCTTTGGCGCCCTTGAAATAAGAAATGATCAGGTTTGCCACAAACAGCAGGATGGCGATCGCCTGAATGAAACCACCGATGCTGATAAGCAGGTTCAAAGTATTCCAGCCGCGTCCCGGTTCGTAGGTGTAAATACGGCGCGGCATGCCCAAGAGGCCGGGAAAGTGCATGAGGTCGAATGTGAGATGGAAGCCGATCAGAAAGAGCCAGAAGTGCAATTTGCCAAGGGTTTCATTCAACATTCTCCCCGTGATTTTTGGGTACCAGTAGCAGATGGCGGCGAACACGGCAAACACAACCCCACCTACCAGTGTGTAATGAAAATGCGCGACCACGAAATACGACAGGGTAAGCTGCGAAGCGAAGGCCGCGCTTCCCAGCATGACGCCGGTCAGGCCAGCAATCAGGAACTGGAAGAGAAATGCGATGCAGAACAGCATCGGCACCTTAAACTGAATCCTTCCTCCCCACATCGTGCCAAGCCAATTGAAGATCTTGATTCCCGTAGGAACACCGACCGCCATCGTCGTAATCGTGAAAAAACTGTTCGCATAAGAGTTCATTCCGACGGAAAACATGTGGTGCGCCCACACGCTCATGCTCACGAATCCGATGCAGAGAGTGGCTGCGACCATGACCGGATAGCCGAAAATCGGTTTTCGGGAAAACACCGGGATGATCTCCGACATGAAAGCAAAACAGGGAATAATAAGGATGTAGACTTCCGGATGTCCAAATATCCAAAAGAAGTGCATCCACAGCACTGCGGAGCCGCCCGCCTGCGTGTCGAAAAAATGGCCGCCTAAATATCGATCGATGAGCAGCATGGCCTGCGCGGCGGTCAGGGGCGAAACAGCGATCAGAACCATTCCCGCCATGACCAGGTTGAGCCATGCCAGCAAAGGCATGCGGTTGAGCTTCATGCCCGGGCAGCGCATGCACAGAATGGTCGCGATAATATTGATTGCGGTTCCAATGCTGCCAAATCCGGAAACCAGCAGAGCCAGTGTCCAATAATCAGTGCTGTGGCCTGGCGAAAAGGCCCGCGCCGTCAGAGGCGCATATGCCCACCATCCCACGTCCGGAGCGTTGCCCGCGCCGTAGAGCCCATTTGCGCCCACCAGGCTGAAGTAGAGAAGAAACCCGCCCAGCGCAGAAAGCCAGAAGCTGAAGGCATTCAGGCGGGGAAAGGCCATGTCGCGAGCGCCAATCATTAACGGCACGAGGTAGTTCGCAAACCCAAACAGGATTGGCATGCCCATGAAGAAAACCATGGTTGTGCCGTGCAAGGTAAACAGGCGGTTGAAGACCTCCGGCGAAACAAAATGATTGTGCGGGAACATCAGCTGAATGCGGATGATCAGCGCTTCGACACCGGCGATCACCAGAAATAGCAGGGCATAGAGAATATAGAGAACGCCCAACCGCTTGTGATCAACCGTAGTCACCCACTCGTGAAGGGTGTCAACCCAAGGCTTCTCGTCAATCTGCACACCGGGAACAGTGATCGCATTCGATGACATATTGGTCTTCCACTTCCTCTAACGCAGTGTCTCCATATAACTCACGACTGCGTCCAAATCTGTACCGCTCAACTGCATGGCCGGCATCAGCGAGCCGGGCTTTATTTTGTTCGGATCCTGAATCCAAAGGCGAAGCTTTTCTGGCGTATTGGGGGCGGCACCGGAGGCGATAGTGGCCCGGCTCATCAAGTGGGTGAGGTCCGGCCCGAAGCGCCCGTTGGCATTCGTTCCTGCCACGGCATGACAGTTGATGCAGGCAGTGCTTTCGAAAACCCGCCTGCCCGTCTCCACGCTTGCGTCCTGAACCGCGGGCTGTTGCTGGCTCCGGACCCAAGCCGCAAAATCTTCGGGACTATCCACCGAGACACGCAGCAGCATCTTGGCGTGTTGTACTCCGCAGTACTGCGCACACTGGCCGAGAAAGATTCCGATGCGGTGCGGATCCATCCACATCCGGTTCGGATGGTTGGGAATCAGGTCGGTCTTGCCCGCGAGTTCCGGAATCCAGAAGCTGTGGTCCGTGTCAGCGGAAAGCAAAGTCAAAAAAGTAGGAGTTGGATTCTCAGGATCGCTCACCGGGATGTGCATCTCATTCGCTGTAACGATTCCCAGCTTCGGATAGCGAAATTCCCACCAGTATTGGTGTCCGATGGCGGTGACTTCTATGGCGCTCGGCGGTTGGGGAGCGTCCTGAATGGCATGGATCACTCGCGCCGTGGCCAGGAACAAGACAACAACGATCAGGATTGGAATGATCGTCCAGGCCAACTCAATCTGGGTGCTTCCAAAGACTTGAGCGGGTTCGCGGCCCGCATCCACGGCTCGCCCGCGGAACTTAATAAGGGAGTAGACCAGTAACGTAAAAACGACGACAAAGATGATCCCGGTAATGATAAGGACAAATACAGATAGGTGAGCAATAGATTTGGCCGGCGTTGATTCAGGAGCAAAAATGTTCGTCGGGCTCAGAGCCGGAGAAGTTGCTCCGACGACCGCGCTCGCCTGCCAAATGACGGACAGCAAGACCGCGAGAGGTCCACGCGCAAACGAGTTGGTCGATCGCAAGGCTTGCATCCGTCAATCTCTCTTTCTCTCAAAACTTCAGCTCGAACCTTCGGCAGCGGCTCGACTGTTCCGGGCTAATGAACTTCTGCACCGAGCGGATCGGCCTTCAGCTCAGTTGTACAGTTCTCGCAAGCAATCTCATGATTGAAGTCGAAATCAGTGTTTGCGGTGCCAGTAATCAGTCTTGCTCCGCGACTTGAAGTGAGATCCTGGATCGCCCACTTGATGAAAACCACAAGGCGACTCTGGAATTCCACGATGTACATCAAGTGGATAAATACCCAGACTAGCCAAGCCGGCAGGCCCCAAAGATGAATCCCGAACACGTTGGCCACCGCGGCCGCGCGCCCGATCACCGCCAGATTTCCTTTGTCGAGATATTCGAAGGCCTTCCGCGGCGGTTTGCCCTGGACCTTCCTGACGATCGCCTTGGCGGCATAGGTCCCCTGTTGCATCGCAACCTGTGCCACGCCTGCCAGCGGTTTTCCTTCCGCGTCCAAAGAGAGGGCTAGATCCCCGATCACATAGATGTCCGGAAACTCGGCGATGGTAAGGTCGGGGCCCACTTTGATCCTTCCGCCACGGTCGGTCTCAGCTCCTGTGCGTTTCGCTAGCGTTCTACCGAGGGCAGCAACGGTAACGCCGCCCGCCCAAATGACGGTCCTGGTATCCAGCCGCTCCTCGTGATCGCCTAACTCAAGGGTCACGCTCGCCTGATCCACGCTCTTAACCATGGCTTTGGTCTTAACCTGAACGCCGAGCTTGGCGAGCGATCGCTCCGCTTTTCGCGCTAGGTCTTCCGGGAAAGGCATTAGTAATCTCGGCGCGCCGTCGAGCAGAATGATGCGCGACTCTTCCGGGTGGATGGAGCGAAAGTCGTTCTTGAGCGTCTCGCGGGCGATTTCGCCGATGGCCCCCGCGAGTTCCACCCCGGTGGGACCCGCTCCCACGATTACGAACGTGAGCCAGGCTCGTCGTAGAGCGGGATCGGAGAGCCGTTCCGCGACTTCAAATGCATACAGAATTTTGTGCCGTATCGTCGTCGCTTCCTCCAGGCTCTTCAGGCCGGGGGCCCATTTCTGCCACTGATCGTTCCCGTAGTAAAAACTGGTTGAGCCGGATGCGACAATCAGAGAGTCGTATTCAAAACTCGCTCCATCAGCCAGCAGCACGCGCTTCAACGCCGGGTCGATATCCTCGACGTCGCCGAGCAACACGCGGGTATTTTTCTGGCGGCCCAAGACGCCCCGCAAGGGTGCTGCGATTTCACCGGGAGAAAGCGAACCGGTGGCGACTTGATAGAGGAGAGGTTGAAAAAGGTGGTAGTTGCGCCGATCGATCAATATTATGTCAACTGGCGCTGACCCAAGCGTGCGTGCTGCGCATAGTCCTCCAAATCCGCCCCCAATAATGATGACCTTTGATCGCCCGCTCATAAGTCCTAACGTTCCTTCCTTCCCGACCTGTTTCGAGACCGGAGCAACACAACTACCGATCTCGCAGCCACCTTGTAGCTCGCCGTCCTTAGCGGATCACCCTCAGAGAAATCACCGGGACTCGGCAATGCTGTGTCTACGACTCTTGTCCACTCCTGCACGTAGCCTTCCTGAATGTGAAACTCCAATTCCTCCCAGTACGCGTTGATCATTACGTAGATGTCATCATCGTTTTCGGAAGCACCGTGAAGGCAGAACGCCAGACTGCGGGAGTCATAGGACACGTCGGCCCTCGGCCCAGTCCCGTACCAGGCGACATCCTCCCGCCAGAACCGGCTGCGGCCCGACGCAGGATGGCTCTTGCGAAACGCAATCATGTTCTTGAAGAAACGAAAGACGTCCTGATTCGTCTGAAGTTGGCTCCAATCCAGCCATCCCGCGGAGTTGTCCTGGTTGTACGGATTGTTGTTGCCGAACTGCGTGTTCAGAAATTCATCGCCGGCGCGGAACATGGGAGTTCCGTTCGACAGCATGAGCAGGCAGAACAAATTCTTCACTTGTTTGCGGCGTAGCGCCAACACTTCGGACGGCGCGCCTTCGTCGCCCTCGTGGCCGCAATTCCAGCTGTAATTGTCGTCAGTTCCATCCCGGTTGTTATTTCCATTCGCCCAGTTGCGCTTCTGGTTATAGGCGACCAAGTCGTAGAGGGTGAAGCCGTCGTGCGAAGCGATGTAGTTCACGCTCTGGTAGGCGTGATAGGCGCCGGCGCGGCTGTCGGGGAAAAAATCGTCGCTACCATAGATGCGCAGCATCAGGTCAGGAACCATTCCAGGATCACCTCTTACAAATCGGCGGACGTCGTCCCGGAAGCGCCCGTTCCACTGGAGCCAGGTGATGCCGGGGAATCCCCGCCCGAGTTGATAAGCGCCCGTATCCCAAGGCTCCGCGATCAACCGTAACCGTCCCAACTCCGGATCGGCCGCGATCTCACTGAAAATGGGAGCATGCCCCCAGTTGAGAGATCCATCCGCATTCCGGCTGAACACGGACGCCAGATCGAAGCGGAATCCGTCAACATGCATCTCCTTTTTCCAATACCGCAAGCTGTCCATCACCATTTGGCGTACGTGTGCCTCGCCAAAATTCAAGGTATTGCCGGTACCGGAGTAATTGGCGTACGGGTTGGCCGGGTCGGAGGACATCATGTAATAGCCGGCGCTGTCGAAACCCTTGTAGCTGTAAACGGGGCCCCGGTGATCTCCCTCGCAAGTGTGGTTGTACACAACGTCGAGCACCACGCCGATCCCCGCATGGTGAAATGCCTTCACCATGTTTCTGAATTCAATATGCTGCTCATCGTCATCGCGGGTACTGGCGTATTGCGCGTGGGGCGCGAAGAAATTTAAAGGCATGTAGCCCCAGTAGTCACCTTCCTGCGGGTCGCGCTGGAAGATCGGCATCAGCTCGACAACCGTGATTCCGAGATCTTTCAGATATGGGATCTTCTCTACCAGACCCGCATACGTTCCGGCCCGAGAATGATCGACTCCCGAGTTGGGGTTTTTCGTGAAACCCTTCACGTGAAGTTCGTAAATGATTGCGTCCGACTCGTGATGAAGCGACCGGTCCTCTGCCCAGTCAAAAACTGGACGGTGAGCCGTCAGCACGCCCAATGGTGCGCGGCCTGCGTTTGCTCCTTCTCGCATTGCCAGAGTGCGATCGAACTCGGCCGGGAAAAACACCCCTCTCGCGTAAGGATCGAGCAGAACCTTCTGTGGGTCGAAGCTATGAATGCTGGAAGCAGTTTGGCCCGATACCGAGTAGGCGTAATAGGCACACCCGCCAATTCTTGAAAGTGGGACTCGACAATGCCAAATCTGTCCCGACTTGTTGCGCAGAAAGTCGAAACGGTACGTTAGAAGCGGATTGACCAGATCGGTAGAAGAGTAGAGCAACAGCGTGACGCTTTCCGCATGTTCCGACTGCACGGCAAAGTTGAACGCTTGCTCGTCTTCAATCCAGATAACGCCAAGGGGAAGAGGACTGCCTTCGGCCTGCGCCCACGTCGGTCGCTTCGTGACTGAGGTAGTCGTGGTCACGGCCGTGCCCGAATCATCCACGCCAGCAAGCAACTCTTGGATGGAATTGTTCACTTTGCCTCATTCATGCAGATTGCGATTGGACCTTCCACGATCCCCACAAAACGCACAGTTATGCCGTCACGGCCGACGTCCAACCGTCGTTCCAAAGGATTCTGCATCCGGCATTCCACGCTAGGAGTAGGGCTCGTTTGTCTTGAAGGCTTGTGCAGGATCAATCACTTAGTCCCGCGGAGAGCTATGCGTGGCAGAAGGCGGGCTGTGCTGCGTTTTGGCGCCTGTCGTCAGGAGTCCGTCACTTGCCAATCCAGCCGACACCGGTCAACCGATACGCGTGTCCCGATTCGATGGAAGCAGTCAACGGGAGTGAGCTATCTTCCTGTGACTTGTGGGGCGCATTCAGTTATCTGGTGGGAGACCAGATGGGCGGTCGCAGGAGCCAAGAGAATGCCGTTGCGATAGTGCCCATATGCGAGCCACACATTCGTTCCCGGCACTCTACCGATCGTGGGCGCATGGCTTTCGCTCGCAGGCCGGAAGCCTGTCCACTCCCGCGTTGGTTCCAGCATGGATATCGGTGTGTAAAAGGAGCCGACGGCATGGCGAATCTCGCTGATCCGCTCTGGATTGACGCTTCTGTTGAAGCCACCCTGCTCTTCCGACGAACCGGCGATAGTGAACCCACTCTTTCGTTGCACGATGTAGTGGTGGCCATTCCGCAGGATCGGACGTAGTGAACCCGAGAGAAGCCGATACCCGACCAGGTGGCCTTTGACGGGAAAGCTTTCGGGGATGTGTGTGGTCACTCCCAAGCGGCTGACAGGAATCTGTGAACTCCAGGCACCGGCAGCCAAGACGAGATGTCGCCCGATGATCCGCTGCTCGCGGACTCTCACCATCACCCGGCGGCGTTCCGCGTCAATCTTCTCCACCGGGCTGTTTTCTAGAATCCTGACGCCTTCGCATTCACATACGGCTCGCAAGGCTCGAAGCAGGTCGGCGGGAGCCACACAAGCATCGTCCGGATAATAAAGCACGCCCAGCAGGCCTTCTAAATTCAGGCCTGGTGCGAGTGCACTCAGACTTGACGGACAGAGCATCTGAGCCGAGATTCCGAAGCGACGCTGAGTGTCGGCGCGTCTTCGCAGCGCGCGCCAGCCCTCGTGGTCATAGGCCAATTCGATCGCACCGCACTTGCGATAGTCAATCGAGATGCCGCTCTCCTTCTCGAACTGGCGAACGAATGTGGGGTACATGGCTAGGCTCTCGATCGCGAATCGAGCCGCTGGCGAAGGTTCGCGATACTCCCCGCCCGGGGCAAGCATGCCTGCGCCGGCAGCGCTTGCCTCTCCCCCGAAACTACCCGCATCGATGAGGACGACCCTGCAACCTGCCTTTGAGAGTAGCCATGCGATCGAACTGCCCATGAGGCCGGCACCGACGACAAGCACGTCTTGAAAAGCGTCCGCTTCAAGGACGTTGGACCGCTCGGCGATTAAGCGCTCCTCACCGGTTTCATGACCAAACACTGTCTACTCCTCAATCTCTAGACGACTCCACCCACATCTAGGACGTTATCCCTTGAATCTCCACCAAGTTGGTGGACTTCAGGATGTCCTCTGCCTCCGCGATGCTGAATTCCTTCGTTTTCGCGTGCATGTTCATCGAGCAGAACTTTGGACCGCACATCGAGCAGAAAGCCGCGTCCTTGAACCCTTCTTCCGGCAAGGTTTCATCATGCATGGCCTGAGCGGTTTCGGGGTCGAGCGACAAGCGGAACTGCTCGCGCCAGTCGAACCGGTAGCGGGCGCGCGAGAGCGCATCGTCGCGATCACGTGCTCCGGGCCGGTGCCGGGCAAGGTCCGCGGCGTGAGCTGCAATCTTGTAAGCGATGAGGCCCTGCTTGACATCTTCCAGGTTTGGAAGTCCGAGATGCTCTTTCGGCGTCACGTAACAGAGCATGGACGCTCCATACCAGCCGATCATCGCCGCCCCGATGGCACTGGTGATGTGGTCATACCCGGGTGCGATGTCCGTTACCAGCGGCCCCAGCGTATAGAAGGGCGCTTCAAAGCAGATCTCTTTCTCTTTCTCCACCTGCAACTGGATCTGGTCCATCGGGATGTGTCCCGGCCCCTCGACCATGACCTGCACGTCGTGCCGCCACGCGATCTTCGTCAACTCTCCCAGAGTTTCGAGTTCCGCAAACTGTGCAGCGTCACTGGCATCGGCAACCGATCCGGGGCGGAGCCCGTCGCCGAGTGAGAATGTCACGTCGTATTTCTGGAAGATCCGGCAAATATCTTCGAAACTCTCGTAGAGGAAATTCTGTCTGTGATTCTTCACCATCCATTCCGCCAAAATGGACCCGCCGCGGCTCACGATCCCAGTGACACGGCCTGACGCCAGCGGGATATGCTGAACCAATACGCCGGCGTGGATGGTCATGTAATCCACGCCCTGCTGCGCCTGCTCCTCGATTACTTCGAGCATCAGCGCCGCCGAGAGATCTTCAACACGACGCACCCGGCTCAGAGCCTCATAGATCGGCACCGTACCAATCGGAACCGGCGACTCATCAATGATCGCCTGGCGGATGAGAGGAATGTCGCCGCCGGTGGACAGGTCCATTACAGTATCGGCACCGTACTTGATCGAGTAGCGGAGCTTCTTTAGTTCCTCTTCAATATTGGATGTCGTGGCGGAATTGCCGATGTTCGCGTTGATCTTGCAAGTTCCGGCAATGCCGATACACATCGGCTCGAGATTGCGGTGATTCACATTGGCGGGGATGACCATGCGCCCGCGAGCGACTTCATCACGGACCAACTCCGGGTTCAGCTTTTCTCGCTGTGCGACGTACTTCATTTGCCGGGTCATCATTCCGGAACGGGCGTGGTGGATCTGAGTGTGAATCGAGGTTTCCGCGTCAGGCATTTTGCCGTTCATGTTTTTCGTTCTCTCTATTTGAGGCTGTATTCGTGCGACGGCAGACTTACCGGCGCGATCGTCGCCGGATTACTCAACCCGTTCTTCGGACTGCTTGCATTGGCATATAGGAATCGCCCCATGCGTTTCGCTTCGAAAGCCAGTCTCCCTGCTATTACAGCGTGACCCATGGCGCGCGCCATGGCGACACTGTCTTCTGCGGCCGCGACGGCCGTGTTGAGGAGGACTGCGTCGAATCCCAACTCCATTGCAATTGCGGCGTCTGACGCTGTGCCCACACCGGCATCGACGATCAGAGGAACGGATGTGATCTGTTCACGCAGAATCCGCAGGTTCGTCTGATTCTGGATGCCGAGTCCCGACCCAATCGGCGCCCCCAACGGCATGACGGCCGCAGCGCCGGCATCAATGAGTTTGCGGGCATTGACAAGATCGTCAGTCGTGTAAGGCAGTACGACGAAGCCTTCCCTGGCGAGAATGCCTGTAGCCTCGAGCAGGCCTTCGTTATCAGGAAACAAAGTCTGGTCATCTCCAATCACTTCGAGCTTGATCCAGTTGGAAAACCCGGCCTCGCGCGCCAAATGAGCGGTGCGCACCGCCTCGGTCGCCGTTCTGCATCCGGCCGTGTTCGGAAGCAGGAAATATGAATGGCCAGTCAGGTGGCTGAGAATGGAGTCGGATTGGCGATCACCAAGGTTGACCCGCCGTACAGCCACCGTGATAATCTCCGCGCCGGATTCGTGGTGACAGGCGGCCATGATTTCCGGGCTGCGATACTTTCCCGTCCCGAGCATGACCCGCGAGCGGAAGCTGCGGTCTGCGATCGTGAGTCTCGTCGTTGCGGCGCTGTCCGTTGAGAATCCGTTGTCAGTCATGGCTGTTCCTGCCCCGTTCCTATCCTTATTAATACTGCTGTCCGTGGCACCTGTCCGGAGAATGGCAGTCATACCCTTCGAAGGCCAATCTTTGCATATACTTAGGCCGGCACTTTTGTTGCTGCTTGATCAGAAAAGATCACCGCCCGCTCCTGATTAATCTTTCCTGCCGGAATCGACTGGTCGCCCTGGCGCAGGCGGGCTAGCATGATGGCTTTCTCACTGCCAGTAGCCAACCACAGGATCCGGCGGGCGCGATTGATAATCGGATAGGTCAGAGTCATTCGCCGCCTGTGCTGGTATTCACCTGTCAGAGCTACGTCAGCCTCGGTGATCTTGAGTACTGGATCTCCCGGCACAAGGGAGGCGGTATGCCCGTCCGGCCCCAGGCCCAAGTGGACCAAGTCCAGGACCGGCGGAGTCCCGGCAATATCACGCAAGGTTGCGGCATAGCGCGCGACTCCTGTTTCCAGATCGGGCGATTCCACCGGCATGGCGTGGATCTGCTCGGGACGAATCGGAGAGTGCGCGAGGGATTCCAGAAGATGCGTGAGATTTCGATCGGCGTCACCCGCGGGCGCTACGCGTTCGTCGACCTGCACCACATGAATGTGCTCCCAGCGGAGAGCTTCCGTGGCCAGCGCGCGAAGCATGATCCATGGAGTACGACCCCCGCTAACCGCCATCACGAAGCGACCGCGCGCCACAACGGCGCTACGGGCTTCCGCGGCAATATACTTCGCGGCCGCTCGCGCGGTCGATTCGTCGTCGGAATAGGAATAGACTTCGATCCTCATGTCACTTCCTCAAGCGGCTTTGGTGGCAGATGAAGGCTCCTGTCGGACAATTGGGTCGTGCCATCCGCCTGGAGGCGTCACTCGCTCGACTTCATTCGGTCCCCAGCACTTTGGCTCGTACGGATAGACGGGAGTGCCTTTCTTCAGCACTGGATCCACAATTCTCCACGCTTCTTCCACGTAGTCTTCCCGCGCGAAGAGAGTGGCGTCCCCAGCCATGGCATCTCCCAGCACGCGTTCGTAGGCATCCATTTCCTCCGCGTTGGGCTGCTGGCTTGCGATCATCTCCGCCGACTCGCCAACCAATTTCTCGCCCGGAGCCATGACCATCATGCCCATGGCGATTCCGACATCCGGGCTGATCCGGAAGCGGAGGTAATTCGATTGCAGCTCATCCGCGGGGATTACGGTGGGAGGCTTGCGCAGCCGGCAGACGATTTCCGTGCAGGTCACGGGCAGATACTTACCCGCCCGGATGTAGAAGGGAACTCCATGCCAACGCCAGGAATTGACGTCCAACCGGAGTGCGGCGAAGGTCTCCACTTTCGAGTTTGGAGCCACGCCTTTCTCATCGAGGTACCCGCGAAACTGGCCGCGCACAATATTCTTTTCTTCCAGCGCCGCAATCGCCTTAAGGACCTTCACTTTCTCGTCGCGGATGGATTCGCTGTCCATTCTCACCGGAGCTTCCATCGCCAGATTGCACAGCACCTGAAACAGATGGTTCTGGACGACGTCGCGTATCGTTCCGGTCTGATCGTAGAAGCCGCCGCGGCCCTGGACGCCGAAATCTTCCGCCATGGTGATTTGCACGCTCTCGATGTAGTTGCGATTCCAGAACGCCTCCATGAAAGCATTGGTGAAGCGGAAGACGACCATATTGTGGACCGGCCGCTTCCCCAGGTAATGATCGATTCGGAAAATCGAGGATTCATCGAATTTCCGGAGAAGGACCTGATTCAGATGTCGCGCGGATTCCAGATCGTGACCGAACGGTTTTTCAACGATGATGCGGGCGTCGGTCGTGCAGCCGCAATGCGTTAGTTGTTCGAGCACAGCTTCGAACATGGTGGGCGGGATGGCAAGGTAGTGCGCCGGCCGTTGCGCCGTCTTCAGCTCCCGGCCCAGCGCCTTGAAGGTTTCCGCGTCCTGGTAGTCTCCATCCACGTAGCGGAGCAAACTGGAAAGCTTCTCGAACGCAGCCTGGTCCACGCCACCGTGCTTCTCGAGGCTATCGTGCGCCCGCGCCTTCAGTTGCTCCAGGTTCCAGCCTGCCTTGGCGACACCAACGACCGGCACATTAAGATGGCCGCGCTTTACCATAGCCTGCAACGCGGGAAATATCTTCTTGTAAGCGAGGTCCCCGGTTGCCCCGAAGAATACGAGCGCATCGGAATGAGAATTGTTCACAGTCATCTCCACTTAAGCCACCTTTGTCTTGCCGTCAGATTTTTCCAGGTGTCCGCCAAACTCATACCGCATGGCCGACAACAGTTTGTTGGCGAAATCAGCCTCGCCGCGCGAACTGAATCGCTCGTAAAGAGCCGTGGTCAGGACCGGCGCCGGTACGGCTTCGTCGATCGCCGCTTTAATCGTCCAGCGACCTTCGCCGGAGTCGGAGACTCGACCAGCAAATTTTGAGAGAATCGGATCCTGAGTCAGAGCGTTGGCTGTAAGATCCAGCAGCCACGACGCAATCACGCTTCCGCGACGCCAGACTTCAGCGATATCGCGCAGGTTCAAGTCGTACTGGTACTCTTCGGGATTACGCAACGGTGTGGTTTCAGCATCGACCGCGCCGCCCGCTTGCTTTCCAATGTTGGCGGAGCGCAAGATTCCCAGCCCTTCCGCGTAGGCGGCCATAATGCCGTACTCGATTCCGTTGTGCACCATCTTGACGAAGTGGCCAGCACCGTTTGGCCCGCAGTGCAGGTAACCCTGCTCGGACGTGCCGTCGACCTTCTCGCGGCCGAGTGTGCGTGGAATGTCGCCCATTCCCGGAGCGAGCGCGGCGAAGATCGGGTCGAGACGCTTGACGACCTCGTTCTCACCGCCGATCATCATGCAGTAACCGCGCTCCAGACCCCACACGCCGCCACTGGTGCCGACATCCACATAGTGGATTTTCGGAGTGAGTTCCTTCGCGCGCCGTATATCGTCAACGTAATACGAGTTGCCGCCGTCGATGAGGATGTCTCCCGCGTCGAGCTGCGGCAAGAGATCGGCGATGGTTTGGTCGACAACCGCAGCCGGTACCATCAGCCAGATCGCTCGTGGCTTCGCGAGTTTTTTTACGAGGTCCGCCAGCGAAGACGCGCCCGTCGCCTTATCCTTCACCAGTTCGTTCACTGCTTGCGACGACCTGTCGAAGACCACACAGTTGTGTCCTTTGTTGATGAGGCGCCGCACCATATTGGCGCCCATTCTTCCTAAGCCGATCATTCCAAGTTGCATTGATGTCTCCTCATGAAAGCAGAATTGTTTAAGCGCGCATGACACCCTGGCGATGCGCAATGTTTCTCAGCCTGTCCATGGCCGCAGCCACTCCAGCTTCGTTGCCAAAGATGGACGACCCAGCCACAAGAACATCTGCACCGGCCTCGGCCGCCAGCGGCGCTGTTTCTTCGTCCACGCCCCCGTCCACTTCTACCTCACAGCTCAGTTTCATTCGTTCGACCATCCGACGAACGCGCTCAATTTTGGGCAGCGTGCTACGGAGAAAGTGCTGGTGTCCGAAACCCGGATTGACCGTCATGACCAACACTTGGTCCACCTCCGGCAGAATCTCCTCAAGAACTGCGGCAGGAGTTGCCGGATTGATGACAACCCCAGCGCGTTTTCCAAGTTCCTTGATCCGCCGCACAGTGCGATCCAGGTTACAGTTACCCTCCCAGTGGACCAGGAAGGAATCCGAACCGGCGGCGACAAATTCTTCCAGGAACAGGTCCGGATTGGTGATCATCAGGTGCGTCTCCAGCGGGAGCCTCGTGATACGCCGAAGCGATTGCACTACCGGCGCTCCCATCGAGAGATTCGGGACAAAATGTCCATCCATCACATCCACATGAATCCGGTCCGCGCCGGCCTTCTCCGCCTCCGCTACCTGCTCCCCCAGGCGAGCGAAGTCCGCTGCCAGAATTGACGGCGCCAGCTTTACCACATCTCCTTCTGTCTTCACCTAGTCCTTCCCCTATGCGTGAACTGGTTTGTTTTGGGTTTCGAAGATTTCGACGAACTCCTGATAACGACGGGCAATCTCAGCTACCGCCGCATCCCGGGTGATCTTCTTGCCGCGCCAATCGACCAGCGGATCCCAAAAGCTGGTCCGGCCGACGGCAAAACCGATGAAGCCCGGCACGCCCGCCGCCGTGGTCAGCCATTCGCGGACTTTGCGGTCATCTTCGCCGCGTCCCAGGATGATGCAGCCGACCTGATTGCGGCCTCCCCGGCGGGCAGCAGCCACGATTTTCTTGCAGTCTTCCCGGCGATCGAGTCCTTCGATCTTCCACACGTCCGGCTCGACGCCAGCGTCCTGCATCTGCTCGATCGCCTCAGCCATCAGCCGCGGACGAACCTGTAGGTCGTAAGCCTTCTTATCTCCCTTAAGCTGATCCAGTTGGGCCTTTTCCGCCGGAACCAGCAGTTCGAACATGAACCGGCTGCGGCTGTTGCTGTGCAGATATTCCGACAGGCGCTTGAGACGCGCCGACTGGCGTCGATTGAGGTCGGCATCGCCTTCGGGGTTGTAGCGAACCAGAACCTTGCAAAAGGTCGGATGAAACGCTTCAATGTGTTTGCCGAAGTCGTCGCCATATTCGAAATCAAACTCGTCCTGTCCGCTCTTCTCGGCCGGACATGCAGTCGAGTATCCCGCGGCACTTGCATCGCGCAGAATCGAGAAGCCGAACTGCTCATCCACCAGGATGCCCGCCTTTTCTTTAGGCACACCCGCGTGGACGGCGGTTGTGAAAGCGTCATAGATGACGCGCTTGGCGGCGGCGATCTCCGCCGTCTGTTGCGGGCTCAATGCACCGTCCCATCCGAACATCTTCTTCTGGAACGAGCCCCGGTGATCAAACGGCAGAACGTAAAGTGGTTTGTCAAAGCCGAGAGTGGTCATGCGGTCTCCTTGGATTTCCGGTAGTAAGTGATCAAGCTGTTGGTGGAACTGTCGTGGGCAAGCTTCGGTTCTGCTTTGCTTTCAAGTTCGGGGACGATGCGCTGCGCCAGGACTTTTCCTAACTCCACGCCCCACTGGTCGAAGGAGTCGATGTTCCAGATTGCGCCCTGCGTGAACACAGAGTGTTCATAGAGTGCCACGAGCTTGCCGAGCGTCTCCGGGGTCAGCCGTTCCGCAAAGATCGTGTTCGAAGGACGATTGCCCTCGAACACGCGATGAGGAACCAGCCAGTCAGGCGTGCCTTCGGCTTCTACCTGCTCGGCAGTCTTGCCGAATGCCAGAGCTTGGGTCTGCGCAAAGACATTGGCAAGCAGCAGATCGTGGTGCCGGCCGAGTGGGTTAAGCGGTTTTGAGAACGCGATAAAGTCGCACGGAATGAGGCGGGTCCCCTGATGAATCAGTTGGTAGAACGAGTGCTGGCCGTTGGTCCCCGGTTCGCCCCAGTAAACTGGCCCGGTTTGGTGGGCCACTCTTTTCCCGTCAAGAGTCACGTGCTTGCCATTGCTCTCCATTGTCAATTGCTGGAGGTAGGCAGGAAACCGTTTCAGATATTGCTCGTAGGGCAACACGGCCACGGTCTGTGCTCCAAAGAAATCGCTGTACCAGACGCCCAGCAGACCCATGAGCACTGGCAGGTTGCGCTCGAAGGGCGCGGTGCGGAAGTGTTCGTCCATCTGATGGAGACCATTCAGCAGCGCGTAAAAATTGTTCGGACCGATGGCGACCATCGTCGAGAGGCCGATAGCCGAGCTCATCGAGTAGCGCCCACCCACCCAGTCCCAGAACTCGAACATGTTGGCCGTATCGATGCCGAATTTCCGGACCTCGGCGGTGTTGGTCGACACCGCCACAAAATGCTTCGCGACTGATTTTTCGTCGCCGCCCAGGCCAGCGAGCGACCAGGTCCGGGCCGTTTGGGCGTTCGTCATCGTCTCCAGCGTGGTAAAGGTTTTCGAAGAGATGATGAAAACCGTTTCCGACGGATCAAGGTCGCGGACGGCCTCCGCGAAGTCGGTGCCATCAACATTCGATACAAAACGAAATGTCATGCTTCGATCGGCGTAGTACTTCAGCGCCTCGTAGGCCATGACCGGCCCGAGGTCGGAGCCGCCGATGCCGACATTGATCACGTTGCGAATGCGCTTGCCGGTGTGCCCCTTCCATTCTCCGCTTCGTATCCGGTTTGCAAAATTGGCCATCCGGTCGAGCACGGCATGCACCTTGGGAACCACGTTTTCGCCATCCACAACGATGGATGCCTCTCGCGGTGCTCGCAGGGCAGTATGCAAAACCGCTCGTTTCTCGGTGACGTTAATCTTCTCCCCGCGAAACATGGCGTCGATTCGTTCCCGTAGGCGCGATTCCTCGGCGAGTTTGATCAGCAGTTGAAGTGTCTCGCTGGTGATCCGATTCTTCGAGTAATCGAGATAAAGGCCCAATGCTTCCACAGTCAGACGTGTCCCTCGCTTGGGATCGTCCGCAAAGAGCTGTCGCAGGTGTACTTCCTCGATCTCCTTATAGTGGACCCCCAGGTCCTTCCATGCCTGACGCTTGACCACCGGGCGCCTGACCGTTGCTTCCGCGCGTGCTGCCATGTTCGTCGTCCTTTCGTGAACTCTGAGTACTTGAAATCGATCCTGTGGAAGTCAGAGGGTGCGGTTCGCTTGCTTCTTCCCACAAGCGAAAGCCTCCCTGGAACGCATTGCGGTTGTCGCCTAGCCTGCACTTTGGAGGCAGTTCTTTCAGTTCCTTCGCGTTGCCGCCTCCTAGAACCACCTCGTCCGGTTCAAGGGCGGCAGCCAATCCGGCAACCACATCCGCAACATAGTGGCGCCATCTTTTCTTGCCGAAGTTCAGGAGTGCCGCGTTGCCAACATAGCTCTCGTACGTTTCTCTCTTGAACGGGAGATGACCCAATTCCATGGGCTCCACAACGCCGTCCACAACCAGCGCTGACCCGAGTCCCGTTCCCAATCCCAGGAAGAGCATCTTCCCTTTTCGGTAGCTGCCCAAGCCCTGCATTGCTGCATCATTTACCAGCCTTACTGGACAGCCAAAGGCGGCCCGGTAGTTAAAGCCAACCCATCCGTTTCCAAGGTGGCGAGGTTCTGCAACTGGCCGGTTTCTTAAAACCGGTCCGGGGAAACCGATCGACACTGCATCGTACTTCCAGTCGTCGGTAACCTTCTTCACCCACGTCACCATTTGTTTCGCCGTCAGTGTGGGCCCGGAGGGAAACTTCCGTGGTTCTCGTTCGCCGGTGACGAGAACCTTGATGTGCGTGCCACCGACATCAACCACCAGTACATTCATGTCAACCACTCTCTTATTCGGACGTGTGCGTCCAGCAGGTGAATCGCTTTTGCTAACTGAGTCCCGAGTTCTCCAGCCCACAGGCGGCCGCTCCCACTAATCCAGCCGGAGTAACCACAACGTGCATCGGGATGCGCCCCAGGAGGTCTGCGAACCGTCCTTTGCGTTTAAAGCGCTCCATGAAGGCCGGCTGCCGGATGATTTGCAGAATGTGGGTGGCGACCCCACCCGCCACATAGACACCGCCAGTCGCGAGGAACTTCACCGCGAGATTGCCAGCCTCTGCGGCTAAAATCGAAACAAACATGTCAATGGTCGCTGTGCACAACTTACTCGTATTTTCAGGACTGACGGCCTGGTTGATGATCACAAACGAAGGATCAGCGGCCGATGCAACCAGCGCGGCCACTTCGGGCGTCTCGGGAATTCTTTCGGCGTCGCGCAGGAATCCATAGATATTCGGGATTCCGATTCCCGAGCACACATGCTCGAAGCTCACGTGATCGAACTTCTTGAACATGTATTCGAGCAGACGGACCTGCGTCGCGTCGGTGGGAGCGAAATCCGAATGACCACCCTCGGAACTATGTGCCTGGTAGCGGGCACCGTCCCATGTGAGAAACGACTCGCCCAGCCCCGTACCTGGTGCGATCACCGCAATCGTGCCCTCTGGAACTGGTGCGCCGGCATTAAGGGTGCACACGTCGCTTGGCCGCAGGATAGGAACGGCACGGGCGATCGCCTCCAGATCATTGATCAGCTGAACCGCCTTAAGGTTTAAATTCAATTCCCGCGCAAGTGAGTTCTCTTCAATCAGCCAGGGCAAGTTGGTGGTCTTCACCCGCCCGCCGATCACCGGCCCCGCCACCGCAAAGCAGGCTCGATCGACCGGCTTCTGAGACTTTGCCAGAAACTCTTTCACAATCGCCTGCAAGCTCGGATAATCCGCGCTGTGTACCTTTGCTTCCGCGAGCGGAGCATGAGGTCCCGCTTCGTTCGAAAAGATCGCCAAGTCCGTTTTCGTGCCGCCGATATCTCCTGCGACTAACATATCTATCCTCCGAGTGAACTCTTACGTTCTTGCGTAGCGCTCGCTATTCGGTTTCGATCCACTGAGGCCGTAGTACAGGATGTACAGGTAGCAAAGCACCGGCAAGATGAAGGCATGGTGAAGTCCCACATGGTCGGCAATAACGCCTTGGATGACGGGCAGAATTGCCCCGCCCACGATGGCCATATTCAAAAGCCCGGAACCGTTCCCGGTCAAAGGCCCAAGTTCCGCTACTCCCAAGCTGAAAATAGTCGGGAACATGATCGAATTGAAAAGCCCGACGGCGAGAATCGTCCACATCGCTGTGTGGCCACCCAAAAGCATGGAAGCGGCAACCAGGATCACGGCCACAGTCGCGCATAGAGCGAGCAAGAATCCTGGCCTGAACCGCCGCAGAAGTGGTGCGCCGAGAAAGCGCCCGATCATGGCGCCCCCCCAGTAGAACGAAACAAACCCTGCTGCGGTTTTGGCCGAGAGGTTTGCAATCTCGGGCAAACCGAAATAGTTCACCAGGAAGCTTCCGATGGAGACCTCTGCGCCCACATAAGCAAATATCCCAAGCGCACCCAGGAAAAGATTGCGATGTTTCCAGATCGAATCGTCAACTTTCTGTCCCGCGCTCCGCGTCGCGGTCTCGATCTTCGGCAGATGGAACGTGCCGATCACAACCGCCAGCAACACCAGCGCCACCCCGATCACGGTGTATGGCATCTTGACCGACGCTGCTTCATGTACGCGGTACGCGTGAAGAGCTTGTGGCGCAAGTTGCCGTATCTGTTCCATGGCCAGTGGCGCTGCACTCAAAATAAGCAGGCCTCCGATTTTCGGGGCGATCGTGGTGCCAAGCGAATTGAAAGCCTGCGTCAGATCCAGCCGGCTCGAGGCCGTTTGAGGCTTCCCCAAAAGAGTCACATATGGATTGGCCGCGACTTGAAGACCGGTTATGCCTGCGGCAAGAATCAGGAGCGCGGTCAGGAACAGCGGATACGAAGCAGCAGATGCCGCAGGTAAGAACAGGAATGCTCCAAAAGCCATGGTGAGCAAGCCAACCACCATGGTCCGCTGGTAGCCAATCGCGTTCACAACCTTCGACCAGGGAATTGAGAATAGAAAGTAGGCCGAAAAGAAGGCAAACTGGATCAGCATGACCCGCGCATAACTCAGGTCAAAGATCGACTTCAGATGGGGTACAAGAATGTCATTCAGGCAGGTCAGAAATCCCCACATGAAGAACAGCGTGGTAACGACAGCCAGAGGACGCGAGTAGTTTGGCGTAACTGAAGCTGCTACCAGACTCGGTGCGGGTCTGGACTCCGCTGTAAGTTCTCGAGTTGCCATTTCGTTTCACCTCATATTCCCAAACGTCTGTCGTTGCTCGTTGCTTGGCTATAAGTGCTCATAGGAGCGGCCGCTACCACCAATGTTCGGCCTGGACTCCGTAAGTCAGTCCACTGGTTCGGTTCAGATATGGCGTTCCGCCCACCAGGCCGCGGAATCCGTCTGACCAGTTTGCATACGTCAGGAACGCGCGCAACACCGGCCGGCTGAAGAATTTTCTGCCCGCTCCGATTTGTGGCGCGATCGTGTATTTACGCAGCCAGCCGTCGTATTGACCGGGACTGTGCGTGTGATCGAATCCTGCCTCGAACGCTACCGAGATATGGTCGGTGAAGAACACTTCCGGGCGTGCGCCAAATGAAACCCACTGGTTCCAGTCATGTTGCGGATTGCCGTCCTTGGTCCGCTGGAAGACAAAGATTGGCATGACCGCAAACCTGTCGTTCGCTTGAAAAACTACTTGTTCTGTGACCAAAAGCTGTTTCGAGTGATTGATATAAGGCGTCGGGTTCGCGATTGTCGTGCCATTGCCAGGACTGCTGAAGTTGCTAGCCGCTCCAGTCCCGTACTGGATCGAAAACGCGTGATAGCCGCCATGCCACTCCAGGCGTTGATGGCGCAGCCCGAACGCGTATCCATCTGTCGTGGGTACCGTGCCTGTGGGTGTGCTGCCACCCTTTGAAGTTGCGTAATCGAACCACCCCGCCCAAAGACCGGCAGGTCCCTTTAAGTCATAAAGACGCACATCGATGTTGCTCTTCGCCAGGTTGCCGTTGGAGGTGACGATGTCGGGCCTGGCCGCATTCAAGAAGGCCACTGCAAGCTTGCCGATTCTGAGATCGAGATCCTCGACTCCCGCGCCGTAACCGCTCAAGTCCAGCGGATAGAAATCATCGATGTCAACGTGCTGGCGGTGGTAGTATCTTTCGCCTGCCCAGAACTTGGCGTTCGGCTGGCTCTCAAAGATGTTGCCGGCTTGAACGAAGGCTTCCCGGAAGCGATACTGATCGTTCCCGGTGCCATTGGCAAAATTTGTATAACTCTGGGAGTTCGTGGAGTTGGCTTCTACCATGAACTCGCTCCTGAACCACGCCTTATCGGAATTGTGGTCCGGGTTCACCCAGTTATTGACAAAGATCAATTCCGCATAAGTTTCCGCTTCGTTTCCCAGACGGTATTTCGCCTCAGCCCCAGGCGCCTCGAATGCAACCTGTTGCCCGCCCACACCGTTGAGACCGTAACCGGAGCGAAAATATCCGTGAAACTCAAATGTGCCCAACTGCTCCTGCAGCTTCTCGATCTTTTGGTCTGCCTCTCTCAGGAGGTCATAGCTCGGTTCGGAAGCCAGCTGGCCTTGAAACTTTGCCCCAACCTGATTGGACTCTCCGAGGACGGATTGCGTTGCTTTCTCGGCGGCCAACTCCGCCGCGGAGACTGTCCTCGTCTTTTCTTTTTCCCTGGCGTCTTTCTCTTCTTCTCTGGCCTTTTTCTCTTGTTCGATCTGCTGTTGAAGGGAGGCAATGCGTTGCTCAAGGTCGCGAGTGGTCGCGTCATACTGCTGTTTCAGTTGCTGCAGTTGTTCCTGGAGCTGGTCAGATTGCTGACCTGATGCGCTCAAGCCCGCAAAAGAAACCATTACGGCGCAACACGTGAACCACCTAAGTGGCCGCTTCCAAGGACTACGCGATCCGGCAATCATGTTATTGCTTTGCTCCCGCCTGCCACATGTTGTCTCCGATCTTGCGAGGAAACCATTCTGTGATTCGGCATTCTCGTCAAAGCATGTGCGCTTCCATTGCCGCGTGTGCAGCGCAGCGCCTGCGCCAGGCCTTAATACTTAGGGGTTTATTCGCCGTGTAATGTGCGACTTCACCTTCAATGAGCAGCGAGAAGACGGTCGCGGGTTTGGCAGATGATTGACACATGACGGACGCCCATCTCAGGCGCGAAAGACCAGATGTTTCTTTGCATTACGCGACCGGCGAATTCTCTGAGTCGTGAGGGCCAGCGCTAAGATAAGTGGCCGCCAAAGTGCTCGCTTGGTGGCGGAAGGCGAAGTCAGTCGTGTGCTTGCCACACAGGAGGTGGGCCCATGCAATTTGGCGATGGCGTACGGTCAACCCTTCCTGTCTCCAGCATCCTGCTCGGCTTCCTGTTCGCGGGCTTTTGGTGGACCCTGAACCGGGAACTCACCTTTAAGCCAGAAGAACGGCATTTCAAGTTAGGCATCGGACTCCAGTTGGTCGGCATGGTAATGCTGGCGGTCTTCGGAGTGGTGTTGCCCATGCGGTCGATCGCGTATACCAATCTGGGACTTCTTCTTGACTATCGAGGAGTAGTCTTGGCGCTGATCGTGATCTTCGGATACATGCTGACCGATCTCGGCCACTACGGCGTCTTTAGGTGGCCGAAATACACAACTCGACCCGAGAAGTTGCTTTTCGCGGGTACGCTGCTGGCAGTCCTTGCCCTGATCGCGAAGTGGTCTTGCTTCTGATCGCCCCTTTGAGCGCAATCGGAACGATGCGAACTCTGCAGCGTCAGAGGCCCCGACGCAGGCCTAATCGCTAACGCCGCAGGCGCACGCTATTCAACGACGATGCGGACCTTGTCGCCTGATTGCTCAGGGTCTGCGATGACGTCTCTTCACGGACAACTGCGCCAGTGAGCGAGCTAAGCTTGCGTTAACTGACGCGAGGTCCTGAGAAGATAGTTGTTCCTGAAGCCGCGCCGCGGCCCGTTGACGCGCTTCTTCGGCCTTTGCCTCGTCGATGTTCTCGGCGCGCACCGCCATATCCGTCAGGATGGCCACACGGTCGTTCGTGATTTCAACCAGCCCTTCCCCAACCGCCAGAAAATCATCGTGGCCGCCCTTTTGCGCCACCATTTCCCCCGGCATCAACTGCGTCATCAGCCGGACGTGTTGAGGGTAAATCCCCATCTCACCCTCAACGCCCTCGAGAGTAACCATCTCCACGTCTTCGGAGTACACCGTCGCATCCGGTGTCACAATTTCGAGCTTCAAAGTGTTGGCCATAGGTTTCGGTGTTCGAGGGCAACAAGGAGCCGGCTTCAACCTTGCTTGATTTCCTCAATCGGGCCCTTCATGTAAAAGTTCGCTTCCGGTACGTCGTCGTGTTTTCCGTCGAGGATCTCCTTAAAGCCTCGAACGGTATCGGCCACGGGAACCTGTTTGCCTTCACGTCCGGTGAACACCTGCGCCACGCTGAACGGCTGGCTCAGGAAACGCTGAATCTTGCGCGCACGGAACACGGTTAACTTGTCTTCCGGCGAAAGCTCGTCCATGCCCAGAATGGCGATGATATCCTGCAGGTCTTTGTAGCGTTGAAGCACCCTCTGCACTCCACCCGCAACTTCATAGTGCTCCTGGCCCACGATTTCCGGCGCCAGCGCGCGGGAGGTTGAGGCCAGCGGATCGACGGCGGGATAGATACCTAACTCGGCAATCGCGCGATCGAGAACGATGGTCGCATCCAGGTGCGCGAAGGTTGTGGCCGGCGCCGGGTCGGTCAGGTCGTCAGCCGGAACATACACGGCCTGGAAGGACGTGATCGAGCCTTTCTTGGTCGAGGTAATCCGTTCCTGAAGCGCACCCATCTCGGCCGCAAGGGTCGGTTGGTAACCGACAGCGCTGGCCGTGCGACCGAGCAGCGCCGAGACCTCAGAACCGGCCTGCGAAAAGCGAAAGATGTTGTCAATGAAGAGCAACACATCCTGGTTCTTCTCGTCGCGGAAATATTCTGTGATGGCGAGCCCGGAAAGAGCCACGCGCAGACGGGCTCCGGGGGGTTCGTTCATCTGGCCATACACCAGAGCGATTTTTGACGCGCCCAGGTTGTCCTGCTTGATGACCCCCGCCTCCGACATTTCGTGGTAGAGATCGTTCCCTTCCCGCGTGCGCTCGCCCACTCCAGCGAACACCGACACGCCGCCGTGGAGTTTTGCAATGTTGTTAATCAACTCCATGATCACGACTGTCTTGCCCACTCCGGCGCCGCCAAAAGCGCCGACTTTGCCGCCTTTCAGGAACGGGCAGATTAAGTCGATCACTTTGATTCCGGTGGCAAGCACTTGCGGCGAAGTCGATTGATCCTCCAACGACGGCGGCTTGCGATGGATCGGATAGTATTTCTCGGCCTTAACAGGTCCCCGCTCATCCACCGGGTTGCCGGTAACATCAAAGATCCGTCCCAGGACACCGTCGCCCACTGGCATGGTGATGGGCTCGCCCTTGTCTGTCACCTCGAACCCGCGCTTGAGGCCCTCGGTGCCAGCCATAGCAATGGCTCGAACTAACTTATCTCCGAGGTGTTGCTGCACTTCCAGTGTCACCTTCGCAGGTTGGTCCTTAATCTGGAACTCGACTGTCAACGCGTGGTAGATCCCCGGCAGCGCCTCCGGGAACTCCACGTCCACCACTGGACCGCTCACTTTTACGATCTTGCCTATGTTCATATTCCTCATTCCCAGTTCGCAGCGACCAATACGTCTCTCTTACTCCGTCTGGCCACCAGCGATTTCCAGCAATTCCTTTGTGATATTGCCCTGCCGCTGCTTGTTGTATTCGAGTGACAAATCGTGGATCAGATGGTTGGCGCTATCCGTGGCGTTTTTCATCGACACCATGCGCGCACTCTGCTCGCTGGCCTTGGCATCCAGCAACGCCTGATGAATGTATAAATTGAGGTAGTGCGAGAGCAGATACGCGACTACCGTCTCCGGATTGGGCTCAAACAGGGACTCGGCCTCGTCCGCCTTCAGCTCTTCCTCCGATTCCATGCCCGGAATTTTCAACTCGGTAATTGCACCCACGGGAAGGTAGTCCAGGGCGATCGGATCCTGTGTGAGGGTGTTCACGAAGCGGGTAGCTACCACCTGCACTTGATCCACCTCCTTCCTTAGAAAGAGGTCACGGGCGCAGGCTGCAATCGCTGCCGAATCGGAAAAGCGAGGAGAGTCGGCATATTCGAATTTCGCGGCCAGCTGACGGCCGGTTCGAGCGACGAATTGCGCCGCTTTGCGTCCGGCCGTGATGAAGACCGTCGATTGAAGATCAAACCGGGAAGCCACACGGAACACATTGCCGTTAAGTGCTCCGCACAAACCCTTATCGGCAGCAATGAGAATTACTGCTCTCTTGCGAACATCCCGCTTTTCCAGCAATGGATGGCTGAACTCTCCCAAGCGGGTTGTCGCTTCCCGCTGTATACGGTACAGAAGGTATGCAAAGGGGCGGCCAGCCAGCGCGGACTGCTGCGCTTTTCGCATTTTCGACGCTGCCACCATCTGCATGGCTTTCGTAATCTGCGCCGTGCTACTGACGGACCGGATGCGGCGTCGTAAGTCGCGGATACTGTGCATAAATCAATAGTCCCAGGAGCTGTTCAGCCGCTCATTTCCAGGTCTGTTTGAACTCCTCCGCCGCAGCCTTCAAGTCGGCTACGACGGCACTGCTGACAGCTTTTTCAGTTTCGATTTTCCGGAGTAGTTCGATCTTGCGGGTAGTCAGGAACTCCGTCAGCTTTGCCTGGAAATCCTTGATTCGGCCGACCGGAACATCGCTCACGTAACCGTTCTGCACAATCCAGAGAACTGCCACCTGCACCTCAACCGGGATCGGGCTGTATTGCGGCTGTTTGAAGATCTCGATGATGCGTTTGCCTCCGTCAATCTTGGCTTGGGTCTTGGCATCCAACTCCGAGCCGAATTGCGCAAACGCCGCCAACTCCCGAAATTGAGCAAGGTCACCCTTGAGCTGGCCGGCAACCTGCTTCATGGATTTGAGCTGCGCTGCGGAACCAACCCGGGACACCGAGAGGCCGACCGAAATCGCGGGACGGACGCCCTGGTAGAACAAGTCCGTTTCCAAATAGATTTGGCCGTCCGTGATCGAGATGACGTTGGTGGGAATGTACGCGGAAACATCGCCGGCCTGCGTTTCAATAATCGGCAAAGCCGTCAACGATCCGTTGCCATATTTTTCACCGACACGCGCAGCGCGTTCGAGCAAACGGCTGTGGAGATAGAACACATCGCCCGGATACGCCTCACGGCCCGACGGCCGCTTCAATATCAGCGATACTTGCCGGTAAGCCACCGCGTGCTTGGACAAATCGTCAAAGACAATGAGCGCGTCCATGCCATTGTCCATGAACCATTCGCCCATGGCCGCTCCGGCAAAGGGAGCCAGGTACTGATTCGTGGCCGAATCGGCAGCGGGAGACGCAACGATGATGGTGTAGGGCATCGCCCCGGCTTGTTCGAGCACCGCAATCGTCCGCGCAATGCTCGACTGCTTCTGGCCAACCGCGACGTAAATGCAGTAGAGCGGACGGTAATTCTTGTCGCCAGCCGCCTCAGCCGCATGGTTGAGACGCGCCTGGCTGATGATGGTATCGACACAGATGGTCGTCTTGCCTGTCGAACGGTCACCGATAATCAATTGGCGCTGACCGCGCCCGATGGGGACCATCGCGTCAATCGCCATGATGCCTGTTTGTACCGGCTGACTGACGGGCTGACGCCGGATGATCCCGGGAGCCATTTTCTCGACTGGATATGCGACACCGCTCTGGATGGGACCCTTGCCATCCACGGGCTCTCCCAACATATTCACAACGCGCCCTAGGAGACCCTTGCCGACCGGCACCTGCAGCAGCTTGCCGGTGCAGCGCACTTCGCCCCCCTCCTCGAGTTGGGTGTAGTCTCCCAGAACCACTACGCCGACTTCGGTTTCGTCGAGATCCAACGCCAGGCCGGTGACACCGTGGCCAAGATCCAGCATCTCGTTCAGCATTGCATCGCTAAGGCCTTCAACTCGGGCGACACCGTCGCCGACCTCGCGAATGATACCCACGTTCTGCCTGGCCGCCGTGGCCTTCGCGCCTGCAATTTGCTCTTCAATTTCCTGTAAAAGGTCAGCCATGTTTCCCTTCACTTCGGTCGCTCCAAGTCAACTGCAATTTCTTTAAGACCAGTACATCCCCTGTCACAAACTCTTCTGCAGCACGTCCAATCCAGCTCGCACGCTGCCGTCATAAACATCACTGCTTACCCGGATGCACATTCCACCGATCAACGCCGGATTGAGCACGAACGAGGTGCTGATGCCTGGTCCATACAAGCGCTCAAGATTCGTTAACACGCTTGCTTGTAGGGCAGCCGGCAAAGACGCGGCGCTCGCAACTTCGGCGGTGTGCCGCGAGCGCTCCAGTTTCAGTAACCGCCGGAAGTAAGCCAGCAACGCGAGATGGCCACGACGTTTGGCTTCGAGGACTTTTCGCACCGCTTCGCGAACCCGCGCCTCATCCCGCACTCCTCCGACCATGCAAAAACGGAACAACTGCTTGGCTTCCCGCTCGATTTGTTTAGCCTTCATCATTTTCGGTTCGCCTCGTGTTCATGCTGTCAATTGCCGGGCGGTCTCTTCGGCTAACCGTTGCTGATCTTCCGGCGTCAGAATCTTGCCGGTGACTTTGGCAGTCGCGTCGACGAGCAGCCGGCCGAACTCCCTCTTGAGCTCCGCCAGCATGCGCGTACGTTCCTGTACCGACGCTTCTCGCGCCTTCACCATTACTTCCGCCGCGGCGGCGATGGCTTTCTGGGTTTCCTGCTCTTGTACGCGAGCCGCAGCGGCGCGGGCTTCTTCGATCAGTTTGTTCGCCTGGACATTGGCCTGGTCGAGCATTTCCTTACGCCGCTCCTCGGTTCGGGACAACTCTGCCTTGATCTGCTCGGCGTTCGCCTTCCCTTGCGCGATTTGTTGCCTCCGCTCCTCCAGGATTTTGAGAACGGGTTTGTAGGCGAATCGCTGAAGAAGAATGCAGACGATACAGAAGCTGATCATCTGCGCCACCAGATGAGTCCAGTCCACGCCAAACGTCCTGGCGATCTCTTCGATCTGTCCGCTGCCGCCCGCAGTTACCAGCATTACCACTGCATGCATAGTCACACTCTCATCTCAGCGGGACGCGTGGCCGTGCCTGCTCGGCGCCCCGAATTTCTCCTCCTGATGCTTACTTAACCAAAAAGAGGGTGTAGAAAACGATCGCTTCCGCGAAGGCAATGGCCAGAATCGACTGGACCAGAACTTTCGTAGATGCCACCGGGTTGCGCCCCACCGCATCCGAAGCTTTCATCCCGATAATGCCAACGGCAATGGCCGCTCCGAATGCAGCAAGACCTACGTGCAGATTTCCCGTCATATGACTTCCCCTTTTTTTGTCGCCGACTTGTTCGGTGCGATGAGTCTTGTCGGCGGAATGTACTAATCGATCTCGTGTGCCGCCGCTGGCTCCTCTTCGTGCTGGCAAATCAGCAGGGTGAAGACAGCGGTCAGCAACATGAACACCAGGGCCTGAACCAGGCCCACCAGCAACTCCAGAAAATAGAACGGAATCGGCAACAGCCAGCCAAGTCTGGGAACCAGCGTAGACATGGCCTCCAGCATGTTTTCTCCCGCGAACACGTTGCCGTAAAGGCGAAAACTCAGCGAGACCGGCCGGAACAGGATAGAGATAATTTCCAGGCAGCCGGAGGCGAAGAACACGACCACCATCACGACCTTCATCAATCCGTCTGCATCGCCTTTGGGCGCGAAGAGTTCCTTGAGAAATCCAACCGCGCCGTCCTCTTGCAGGGCCCAGATAATCCAGCAGGCGAAAAAAACCAGAGCCATCGCCAGCGTCAGGTTGACATCGGCGTTGGCGCCTCGGAACAACGGCTGATCGATCTTGAATCCATGCGCGCCCTGGTGTCCCCAGCCAATGGTGCCCACGCCCGGTATCAGTCCCATCCAATTCGCAGAGAGAATAAAAATGAAAATGCTCGCAAAGAACCAAAACGTTCGCTCCACCAGGTGCGAACCAATGATGCCTTCCAGAAATGTGTAGAGCCCTTCTACCAGCCATTCCCAGAAATTCTGGATCCCCTCCGGGATCGCCTTCATGCGCCGCGTCGCAACTTGAGCGAACACGATGAGCGCCACAGCAACCATCCAGGTGACGACCATCGAGTTCGTAATCGGAAAGCCAAATGGCCTGGCAATCTCTAACGCCTTTTGCGAAAGACCCGGTTCATCCTGCTCGGGCGCCATAGCGCTTGGTCCTGCTGATCCGGCGGCGACGGCCGATATTGCGGAACTATTTGTCAGCTTCACGTCCAAGGCAAATGCGCACGTGGCGGCCAGGCACAGGAACACGGACGCTAAGAAGAGCGCGCTGAGCGGGCTTCGACCCAGACCTCGCAATCTCGTCAGCATCCGGTCATTCCCTGAGTCCGCACAGTCCCTCGCGTTTTGATAGTCCACTGCAACTTAGATCTAAGCAGCTAGGATTCCAATCCAAGAACGATTGCCGGAGTCGAATGCATATCTACCAGACAGAGGAAGTTAACTGTCCTCGGTGGCGTGAGATGTACTTCGCTGCGCTTGCGGCGAGCGTGGCTGATGACAGCAATTTTGGCAGCTGACCGGCACGTTACCAATGCCCCGCCAAGGGATTGGGAAGCGCTTCGTCGGGGTAGAGGATCAAATTGCACTCGGCGACGTCGAAGAGACCGGCTAGCGGATCGCGGGGTTGAAAAGGCTGCTTCGATTTACTTCAGTGAGGCATCCCAGGACCCGCGATCTGTGGCAGCGATCTCAGCAACTGGCTCACGCCGTTCCAGACAATTTGTACGCCTATGCAGACCAGGAGGAACGACGAGAGTTTTACGATCACGTTCATTCCGGTCGGTCCCATAACTGCGGCTAACCGGTCCGCAAACGCATAGCAGAGATAGATAGATGCTGCTAAAAAAGCAGAGCCGATTGCGGCCGCCAGAATCGCCAGCAGACCGGCCCCGATGTGGTGCGGTTCGTTTGCCCCCAGCGTGATGGCAATCGAGATTGAGCCGGGGCCGATCGTCAGGGGCAGGGTTAACGGGTAAAACGCATCGCGCAGGACATCCGTACTGCTCACGGTCCGCCCGACCGCGTCGCGATCAGTTTCATCTTTCTTCTTCAACAAAGCCCAACCCGCGGCGACTACGATCATGCCTCCGCCGACCTGCACCACCGGCAGCGAAATCCCAAAGAAAGAAAGCACGTGCGATCCAATGGCGAAGGACGCTACCAGCAAGATAAAGCTGTTGATCGCTATGCGACGGGATAGCAGCTTCCGCGTTTTCGTGTCGTAATTGAGCGTGAGAGAAAGAAACACCGGGCTCCCGCCGATCGGATCCACGATCGGAAAGAGAGCGCTCGCCACCAGGAGAATGCTCTGCGCAAATTGAAGCACAGCGTCGTCCTCCGAGGGAAGCCCGGCCGACAATTGCGCCCCTTGCTTCCCGACTGTTTGGAACTCCGACCCTAGACTTGAGGCATCGTCGCCTGCTCAAGATCGGTGCCTTCCATCGTCAACTGCGGACCGATTGCCGCAATCGAGCGTCTTGAACGGTCCGTCAGTTCCTTCAACCATTCAAAGGCAGGGAGCGACAGCATATCTCCATGGCAGCGCCAACTCCAGTTTCCATCGACGCGGCCGGGTACATTCATCCGACTCTCGGCGCCGAGGTTGAGCAGATCCTGCAACGGAGCGATCGCCAGTGCTGCCTGCGATGACCACGCCAAATCCATGAGTGCTGGAGCAGCTTCCGCATTTCCGCCCGGCGGGCGTTTCAGATAACTCCAGAAGTTCTGCCGCTGGTAGTCGGGCAACTCCTCGTACCACTCTCGGGTCGGGGCGTTGTCATGCGTGCCCGTGTATACGACCGTGTTGGAAACAAAGTTGTGCGGCAGATACGGGTTATCGGAATGGCCGTCGAAGGCAAACTGCAAGACCCTGGTCCCAGGAATTTGAAATTGGTCGCGTAGTGCGTATACGTCCGGAGTAATAAGACCGAGATCCTCGGCGATGAACGGCAGACCGCCCAGCTCTTTGTGTACCGCGTCAAAGAAGCCGGCGCCGGGTCCCGGGACCCACTGCCCGGACTGAGCCGTCGGTGCGCCTGCCGGAACGTGCCATGCGGCCGCAAACCCGCGGAAGTGATCCAGGCGAATCGCATCCACATGAGCCAGCAGGGCACGCAGGCGATCGATTGACCAGCGATAGCCGGTTGCGCGCAGAGCGTCCCAGTTGTAGACGGGATTGCCCCACAACTGTCCCTGGGCGCTGAAATAGTCGGGTGGAACGCCGCCGACGAAGCGGGGCTGCTTATGTTCGTCGAGCAGGAATAATTCTGGTTTCGCCCAGACATCGCTGGAATCGGGCGAAACAAAGAAGGGCAGATCGCCAATCAAGCGCACACCTCTGGAATTCGCGTGCTGCTTAAGTTGATCGCTCTGCCGGAAAAGCAGGAATTGCGCAAAGCGGACCTGGTCAACCTGATCGGCCAACTCTCGGTGTGCACTCGCCAGAGCGTCTTCGTTGCGCTGCACCACTTCTGTCGGCCACTCGAGGTAATATGCGCCGTTGTACTTGGCCTTCAGCGCCCGGAACAGCGCATAGTCCTCCAGCCAATGTTCCTGCTGAACGCAGAACTCATCGTAGTCAGGCCGCAGATCCTTGCGCTCTCCGGCTTTAAAATTCGTCCACGCCGTTTCCAGCAGACGGTTCTTGAATGGAATAACAGTTTCGTAGGCGACGCTATCGCACGGAAAGCTGGCGTCACAATCCGTAGCCTCGATCAGCCCGTCCAAGATCAGGCTGCCGGGACTGATCAGCATTGTATTTCCGGCAAACGACGACATCGGCTGATACGGAGAATTCCCGTAACCCGTCGGACCGAGCGGCAGCGACTGCCACCATCTCTGGCCAGCATCATGAAGACGATCCACCCAGGAGTAAGCAGCCGATCCCAGATCACCAATGCCATACGGCGACGGCAGAGACGTAACATGCAGTAACAAGCCCGAACCACGGTAATCCGCCACGAATGGAGGACCACTCGCGGAGCCGCCGGTACCGCTCATCGCCCTGCCCCGGAGCCCAGTGCATTGTTCACCATTTTCTGTGCTTCACGGAGAATGGCCTTCAGATGTGACTCGCTCTTAAAGCTCTCCGCGTAGATCTTGTAGATGTTCTCCGTGCCGGAGGGCCGGGCCGCGAACCAGCCGCTGTCTGCTAAGACTTTCAGTCCGCCAATCGGAGCTTGATTACCTGGGGCTTTCGTGAGCTTGGCGGTGATCGGTTCGCCCGCCAGTTCCGCCTCCCGGACTGCATCCGGAGAGAGCTGCTGCAATTTCGCCTTCTGTTCCGGCGTGGCCGGGGCGTCGATACGCGTGTAATAAGATGTGCCGAATTCCGCGGTTAGTTCGCGGTAATGCTCGCCAGGATCCTTCCCTGTGCGGGCGGTAATCTCGGCGGCCAGCAGGTCCATGATTGGCCCATCCTTGTCCGTCGTCCACACGGTACCGTCCAGGCGGAGAAAACTTGCCCCCGCGCTTTCTTCGCCACCGAAACAGAATGAGCCGTCTACCAGTCCTGGCACAAACCATTTGAAACCTACGGGCACTTCACACAGCTTGCGTCCGAGCTTGTCAACAACGCGGTCGATCATGCTGCTGCTTACCAGAGTCTTCCCCACAGCCGAATCGTGACGCCACTTCGGACGGTGCGTGAGCAGATATTGAATCGCCACCGAGAGGTAATGGTTCGGATTCATTAAACCCGCGATGGGCGTGACAATCCCGTGCCGGTCGGAATCGGGATCATTGGCGAAAGCCACCTGGTACTGATCTTTCAGCCCAACCAATCGCGCCATTGCATACGGACTGGAACAATCCATGCGGATCTTGCCGTCGTGGTCCACCGTCATGAATGAAAAGGTCGGGTCGATGATTGGATTGACAACAGCGACGTCCAGCCCGTAAATCGAGTTGATCGGCTCCCAGTACGGCCGCGCCGCGCCGCCCAGAGGATCGACGGCGAGCTTCAGCTTGGCGCCGCGAATGGCGTCGATGTCCACGACATTCTTGAGATCGCGCACGTAAGGCAGGACGAAGTCTTCCTGGTGCGTGCTTGCGGCTCGAATCGCTTTATCGTAGGGGATGCGCTTTACGTCTCTGTTTCCTGCCCGCAATAACTCATTCGCGCGATTTTGCACCCACCCGGTTACGTCCGTATCCGCAGGCCCGCCGTTTGGCGGGTTGTACTTGAAGCCTCCGTCCTCGGGCGGATTGTGGGATGGCGTAATGACGATGCCATCCGCAAGATGGTCTTTGCGACCGCGGTTGTAAACGAGAATCGCTCGGGAGATAACTGGCGTCGGCGTTACACCATCGTTCTCCTGGATGATGGTCTCAACGTTATTAGCCGCCAGCACTTCGAGTGCAGTGCGCTGTGCCGGGGCGGAAAGCGCATGCGTGTCCTTCCCCATATATAAAGGACCGTCGATCCCCTGCCCCTTGCGGTACTCGCAGATGGCCTGCGTAATCGCCAGTATGTGCGCTTCATTGAAAGCACCGTGCAGCGAAGACCCACGGTGTCCGCTCGTGCCAAACGCGACGAGTTGATTGCGGTCGCCCACGTCAGGCTTGCGATCGAAGTACTCTTTCTCCAAACGCGCTACGTCAACCAGCAGTTCCTTCGGCGCTGGCTTGCCGGCCAACGGCGAGATTGCCGGGCCATCGGCCCCGGACTGTTTTCCTAAGGTATGGGGCATGGCTCCGCCTTCCAGATTTCCGTTGCATATTCGTGAATGGTACGGTCGCTCGAAAACTTGCCGGAGCTGGCCACGTTCAGGATTGCCTTCTGCGCCCAGGCGCCGGGGTCGCGATACAGTGCCCCGAGGTGTTCCTGCGCTTGGACGTATGAGGTCAGGTCCGCCAGGTGCATATAGCGATCGCCGAAGAGCAGCAGTGTATCGTGCAGCGGAGCGAATATTCCCGGTTCGTAACGGCTGAAGTAATCAGAGAAGATAAGGTCCAGTGCCGCCCGCGTCTCCGGTTCGTGCTCATAGTGCCAGTTTGGACTGTACCAGGAACGGCTGTTCTCGACTTGTTCGACAGTCAGTCCAAACAGGAACATGTTTTCTTCCCCAGTCTCCTCTGCCATCTCGATGGTCGCACCATCCCGCGTGCCGACAGTCAGAGCCCCATTCATCATGAACTTCATGTTGCTGGTTCCGCTGGCCTCATAACCGGCAGTCGAAATCTGATTGGAGACATCGCTCGCCGGAATCAGTCGTTCCGCCAGCGAAACATTGTACTCAGGGAGAAAAACAACCTTGATTCGCCCACGCACCGCAGGGTCACCGTCAATCGTGCCTGCCAGGTTGTTGATGAATTTTATGATCAGTTTCGCCAGGCGATAGGCCGGTGCCGCTTTACCGGCGAAGAAGAATGTGCGCGGCACCATCTCCATATCGGGATTTTCCCGCAGCCGGTTATAAACAACGACGATCCGCAGAGCGTTCAGCAGTTGGCGTTTGTATTCGTGAATGCGCTTGATTTGGCAGTCGAAAATCGTGTCCGGGTCCACGACCTGCCCTGACGTCCCCTTAAGCCAGTCGGCAAAGCGTACCTTGGCCTCCCGTTTTGACTTGAGAAAAAGGTCGCGAGCGCTCGCGTCCTGAGCGAATGGCTTCAACTCGTTGAGTTGGCCTAGGTCAGTAATCCAACGATCACCGATGACTTGCGTGATTGCACCAGCCAGCGCAGGATTGGCTTCCAGCAGCCAGCGCCGCGGTGTCACTCCATTCGTTTTGTTGCTGAAGCGTTCCGGAAACATCTCCGCCAGATCCTTGACTGTCATCGTCCGCAGTAGCTTCGAGTGGACGGCGGCGACTCCATTGGTGCTGTGCGTGCCTACGATAGCGAGGTTGGCCATGCGAATCTTGCGCGAAGGCTTTTCTTCCACGAGACTAACGCGCTCGACGCGCCCCTCGTCGCCGGGGAAGCGAAGACGCACTTCGTCGAGCAAACGCCGATTAATTTCGTAAATGATTTCCAGATGCCGGGGGAGTAGCACCTCGAACCAGGCAGCCGGCCATTTCTCAAGGGCCTCAGGCAGTAACGTGTGATTAGTATAGGCGAGAGTCTTTTTCGTCAGATCCCATGCCTGGTCCCACCCAAGGTGCGCATCATCCAGCAGGATGCGCATCAATTCCGCGACGGACATCGAGGGATGTGTATCGTTAAGTTGGATCGCGACCTTTTCCGGAAGTTGGTTCCAGTCGGTGTTGTGGCGCTGAAAGCGGCGAATCAGGTCGGCCAGCGAGCAGGCAACCAGGAAATACTCCTGCACAAAACGCAACCCCTGCCCCACGGTCGTGGAGTCGTCAGGATACAGTACGCGTGTTAGCGATTCTGCTTCGAGAGTCTGGCCGAGCGCGCCTACGAAATCTCCGGTGCCGAATTCCTCGAAGTCGAAGTAGTCGGGCGCTGCCGCGGCCCAGAGCCGGAGAGTATTAATCGTCTTTCCTCCGTAGCCCACAATCGGGCGATCAAAAGGTATGCCGATCAGGCTCGAAGGCCGGCCGGGAATGACCTTAAAATTGCCCCCTCGCAGCACGAAGGAACAGTTCAGCTTCACTTCCACCTTCTCGTGCGGGCGGGCGATCTCCCAGGGATCGTCAGCGCGTAGCCAATTATCGGGGTTCTCTTGCTGCCAACCGTTCGTAAATGACTGCCGAAACATACCGTATTCGTAGCGCAGTCCATAACCTGTGGCGGGCAGTTGCAGAGTGGCCATCGAGTCGAGGAAACACGCCGCAAGACGGCCCAGCCCGCCGTTCCCGAGACCTGCATCCGGTTCCTGCTCGATCAATTCCAGCCAGTCAATTCCTTTCTCCTGAATCGCATGCTGGGCCACGGGATCAAGCAGGAGGTTCGTGATGTTGTTGGCCAGCGAACGGCCGAGGAGAAATTCCAGAGAGAGGTAGTAAATACGTTTAGCGTTCTGCTGCTCATACGTGGTTTTCGTCAGCACCCAACGCTGCGCCAGGATGTCACGCACGGAATGGGCAATTGCCTCGAATTTCTCCCGGGCGCTCGCTACCTTCGGGTCAATCGCCCGATCAAAAACTAGATGCCGTTCATAGAATGCGTTTTCCGTCCCCACAAATGGAATCGGTCCGCACCCGTACCGACGGAGAAGCTGCGAAACACTGGCTGAGTTTGTTGTCATCGGAACGACTTTTGCGGAGTTTGGGCGCACCACACTCTCTGTACTCATTCGATATCCTTCTCGTCTGATTTATCTGTGAACGGTGTTGCCCACAAGAGCCGCCAGCCCCTCGCCGGATAAGTGCGTCGACTCATTGACTACGTGGTGATCGTCATTCCAGAGCCGGATCACTGGCCGGGACAAATTGTGTTCATAACTGAGCGCGCTCAGGCTCGCCGGACTTAGAAGAAAATACCTTCCCCCAGTTCCCGGGCCCAAAGCCAGCCAACGCGCGGTCAACACGCGAATGAAGTGTCCGCTCGAAAACAGCAGTACATCCCCTCGGACGCTACGGACTCGCTCGACGACGCGATCCGCCCGTGCGCCGATTTGTTCTGGCGATTCTCCTCCTGGGGCGCCCTCGCGAAATAAATCCCAGTGGGGGTTCACTCGGAGAATTTCGGCCGAGGTCAGTGCTTCGTATTTTCCGTAGTCCCATTCCACTAGGTCGGGATCGCTGATGGCCCCCGCTCCAAATCCAGATAACTGACAGGTTCGCGCGGCACGCTGCAAGGGACTGGTAAACACTTTTGCAAATGTCATGCCCTTCAATCGTTCTCCAAGCCGCACGGCGTTGTGTTCGCCATCAGGTGTAAGAGGCAGATCGGTAAGTCCAGTATGCTGGCCAGAGCGAGTCCAAGCCGTATTCCCGTGCCGCGCTATATACACCACTGGAAGTGCGTCGCTCATGCTTTCTTTGCTCCTCTTGGACACTGGGCATTCACAGTTCCACATGCTTGCCCGCCGAATGCCTAGTCCACACGTCCCCTTTCGCTCGGCGGCTGACCAGAAATTTGGCAGGTGACTGGCGCGAGCCCGACACAGAGCCGCCGTTCCGTACGCGTACTTCGATCGTTCAGCTTGCTGTACCGACTGGCGCGGCAGCGTGCAAGAGCTTCCAGCATTCCGCCGCAATGGCCCAGTCCTCCTCCGCCCGGATTACAAGGACACGAACCCGGGAATCTGCCGCAGCAATGTCGCAATCGATGAACGGCCGCGCGTTCAGTTCGCGGTCAAGTTTGAGGCCGAGGAATTCCAATGTGCTACACGCTGCCGCTCGCACTTCGGGAGAGTTCTCGCCCACTCCCGCGGTAAACACCAGAACGTCCATTCCTCCCAACACGGCGGCCATAGCGCCGATCGCTGCCCGCAATCGGCATATATAGATGTCAAACGCCAACTTTGCTCTCGGGTGACCTCCTTGCACACCTGCCAGGATGTCGCGCATATCGCCCGAGAGACCCGAGATTCCCAGCAGCCCAGACTCCTGGTTCAGCACGTGGTCGATCTCTTGACCATCGAGCTGGCCTTGACGCATCAGGAAAGTTAGAATGCCGGGATCTACCGAGCCCGATCGTGTTCCCATCATCAGGCCCTCTAAAGGAGTAAACCCCATCGTGGTATCAACGCTGCGGCCTCCCTGAATTGCCGTCACGGAGCATCCATTGCCTAGATGGCAAGTGACAATTCTTAGCGAATTCGTGTCCTTACTCAGCAGTTGAGCGGCGCGGCCGGCGCAATACTGATGATTGATCCCGTGGAATCCGTATCGCCGGATTCCCTTCGCGATCCACTCATATGGGCCGGGATAAATCGCAGCCGACTCTGGCATTTGGCGATGAAAGCCGGTATCGAAAACCGCAACCTGAGGAACAGCGCCGAGAACACTTCCGACGATTTCCACACCCTCGAGTTCAGCGCGAATATGCAGGGGCGCGAGAGGGGAGACGCGGGCAATCGCAGAGCGCACCTCGGGCGTGATGACCACGGGATCCTCGAAGTGGGGGCCACCATGGACTACGCGATGCCCCACCGCGTCGATCTCGGAGACAGAAGCAATAGCGCGCGTGTTTCCGTCCCGCGCCGTGCGCAGCAAATGCCTGACAACTTCTTCACGTGAAGAGACTGGGAGTTGTTCTTTGAGAGTCGCCCCCGCAGCGTTCTTCGCCGCAATCGTCGCGGTGTCGCCCCCAAACTCGATTTTTCCTTCCCACAGGCAACGCGGCGGATGATCCGGCAGAGTTCCGTCTATTTCGTAAATGCACGCCTTTTGGCTGCTGGAACCCGAATTGAGCACGAGGATCTTCATGTCTGGGCTGGATTTGGGCTTCTCCGTTTCTTGGCTATCTGGGGAGCAACCGACCTACCAAACGCGAAAGTCTCGCAGAATACGGGGATATCCAGGAATGCATACCCTACCGTCCTCGAAACGGTCGGTAAGTGACTGTCGAAAGCATGGCAAGTGACAAAATCGCCAACTGCCGCTGCGATCACCTGTGAGTTGGCAAGTGCTGTTCTGGTTTCCAGGCTAGTCAGCCCGCACCGTTAGTACTGGACATGGGGCACCGCATACCACTCGATAAGAGTTCGTCGAGAGAAAGCGATTGGTAAACCGGTGGGCCGCTGGCACGGTAAGCACGATCAAATCGGCGGCAGCGCGCTCCGCCTCGCGCAGGATCAGGTCGCTCTGAGTGCCGATCTCGGGTGGCAATTGCGGAAGGTTGGTTATATTCCTCCCCAAAGCGGTGTCCCTCAACTCAGAATCGCGCCACTCGAACTGGGACACTCTTGCGAGTACGCGTCCGGCATGTTCTTCGAACACATGGGCGACGCTAAGCCGGGAGCTGTACTTCCGCGCGAGCGAAAAGGCGTACGATTCCGCCAGCTTGGAATGCGCGGAGGCATCGTAGGCAAAGAGAATGCTCTCCGGTCCGAATTGCTCTAGCCTGTTTCGATCCATGTACGGACCTACCACAAGCACCGGACAAGAAGCATGATCCACAACCGTTTCCGCGACTGATCCGAGCGCCAGCTTCTTCCAGCCGGTTCGGCCGTGCGTGCCCACGACGATCAAGCCAAGATCGAGGGCGTGGGCCATATCCGGGAGGATGGTCGGCAGTTCTGCGACTTCCACTTGAAACTTGACATTGACATTCTTAGCCAGACCGCTGCAGCGTAGGTCCGAATCCAGTCGTTGCATGTCGCGCCAGGCAGCCTCGCGGGCTGTCTGCGCTGCATCGGGCGCCCCCATGTTGTAGGGTGTGGGGTCGATGCAATGAAACACGTGCAATGTGGCGGCGTACCTGACCGCGATCCCGAGCGCATAATTGAGGGCTCTCGCCGAACTTTTTGAGAAATCGGTTGCCAGCAAGACATTGCGCAGAGTCAGCGCATCAGCGCTGGCGGGTGACGATTCGAGCAGTTCCATCCGTGAGACCGTCTCCTTCATATCTTCCTTGGAGCCAATTCAGACAGCAACGCTAATTGCCGCTAACCACGGCTCGTGCATGAGCCTCTTGCGAAGGCAGCGATACCTCTTTGTTTTGGGCGCCATTTACGACGTAATCCTGGTGGTCGATGGTCAGGACCTTCTTGCCGTACAGCCGAACCTGCACAAACGTCTCGTCTCTTTGCGGCAGCCAGAATCCACCAATCTTCTGGTACTGCCGCACGAAGTCGGCTCGCTCGATCCAGAAGGAAAGCTTCCTGGCGGGATGGCCTTCGATCCGGACCACCGCGTAGTCGTCAACATCAATCCAAAGTTTGCCTTCAAACAGGTACTTGTCTTTTCGTTTCGGCGTCGCTTGCAAGACAAAACAGCGGTAGGGTCCCACCTGTTGTTCGCCCAGCAAAGCAGCGCTGTAGTTGTCAGGGGTGATGGCGCTGTCGTGATGCTCCTTGCCGGCGGCGGTTTCGATTTCACTGCTGATGAGCGGGTTCAGGGCGAGGTGTCGGATCAGTCCCGACCCCTTTTCGGATGTGACGACAAATCTTTTTTTGTCGGGCGCACGGAACTCCATCCGCCCGGTCTCTTCGGCGTGCACTTTCCCCTTCAAATCGACGACCTGATAGGTTCTCAAGGCCGAGTAATCGGCCAGCGCTGTCTTTCGCAATTCGTTATGAGCCAGCAACTCCGCAAAAATCTGGCCTTCCGTAACCCCTGGCCGCAGGGGCTCGAGTGGAGTTGCGAGAGCTTGGTCGCTTTCCTGCCCAAGCTGCGCCATTGCGGACACTGCCGACGTTGTCAGGCCGATCAGAATCGCGGCGATGAAAACAGGTTTAATTTGGATTATCGGCGTTGCCATGTCCCCTCCAAGCGCATTTCCTTCCCCTGCTTCAATCCTCGAAGCTGCGCACACCATGCCGGAACCTATTGTTGATCACGAGTCACTGCGCACCCTGTGCCGGAACTGAGAGCGAGGGCTCCGGCAAAGCTGATTGTTTGATTGTATTGGCCACATTGCGGGCGAGGTTGTGGGTTGCTCGCAAGTTACTCCCCAGAAAACGGACATTACCGTCGACCGTGCGCTCCACGATGACCTGGCCGCCGCGAGTGCACAACTGGCTGCGCACGGTTAACTTGGTTGCGCCGCTCACGGTGGTCACCGCGCGCCGAGTCTCGCTTCCCGCCGTGTACTTCTGCACAGTTGTTTTCAGAATCAATAGGTCGGAAACCTCTGTCGCATTTCGGTCACCCTCCCGAAGCACCTGCTTAAATTGCTTCGTCTTTCCCAGTTCCTGTAAGAGGCTCTCGTAGATGGCGATCTGAAAGGAGGGTGAGAGATTCACATCGCCGGGATCAACCTGGACCACTTGCACACTCCATTGCACGCCACCGGAACTGTCTCGACCGGAAGAGGATTTCGGCGTGGCGGCTTGAGCAGCCAGCTGCAGTGGATGTGCAACCGCCATCGCCACCATCGCTAGCGCCAGCAGGATCAATGAGACTCGCTTACTTGTGATCACTTGAAACCTCCGCAGTGCTTTGCTTCGTAGCCTCGTCTTCGCTTTGGCGGACATGTGCTCCCCGGGCCACCAGTTCATCCCTGAGAGTTCCCCCTTGCCCTTTTTGTAACTGGAAGATCGCTCCGTGAACTCCCCCGTTTGCGTCAACGTACTCTAGGGTGAGAGTGTCGTACTTCTTGTGGGCAAAGAGGCTAACGACTCGTCCCCCACCGAACGGAGTCGCAGCCTTTCCCAAAGTCATGGGCAACCCTCCGACTTGTCTACTCTGGTCGCCAGCAAAAACATCCTGGACAGAAGCAATACTCACTTCCACCGCCGGCTTCCCATTCTTCTGAAACTGCAAAGCGCTACCTTGAATCGACAGTGTTCCGCCAGCATTGTTCGCTGCGCCTTCGAAGCCCATGAGATGTGTAACCTGGGCACTGAATGGCGCAGTTACATTCGTTGGCGGGCTGGCGTTCTGGGCAAGCGCCGCGACAGCACACCCGATGAGAAGGATCAGATACGCCCAAACCCGGTGCGGCATCGGCATGTAGCCGTGCGGCGTGTGCTCTGCTGGAACAATCCTGCGATTCATGTATGCTCTCCAATCCCTACCATCCGGAACTTCTTAATCGTCGGCTAGACTCTGCCAAACTCTTACCTAATAACCTCAAGCATTCGAAGGTCCAGACCAGGAGTGTGGGCAAGCAAGAAGAAGCTGCGTTCGACCTGAACATCTTCACCGATCAAGTGACAAAGGTTTTGGCAAATGACTGGCAGACCCGGGCGAAGTTACTTGGTCTGTTTCGTGTCTGCAGCCGGTTTCCGGCTCACGATGGGTACCTCATGGGATTGGCCCAACAAATCGTTGTAGGTGATCGTTTGCTTTCCCACCAGCACAAGAATGTCGCGCCCCCCAGCGTACCGAACCGTTTTCATGCCGAGCGGCGGCGTGTACAAGAGTACGTAGACCGTGTCCGCCACCTTGACGCAAACGTCATAGCTGACGTCTTCGGAAGGGGTATTAGAGGCGGCCTGATGAGGCTTGACGCTAGTGATTGTGCCCACTTGATACTTCCCTGCGGACTGACACACCGCGGAAACTGCCGCCAGACCAATACAGATCGCGCACAGTAGCTTAAACATTGATCGCTCCTCTTACTCTAAGAATGGGGGGAAAGCAGGACGGTCTTGTGAAGCCTTCCTGCTTGGTGCCGAGATGCGCTAATTCCCCATCCCCTCTTTCTCGGCTGCTGGTTCTACAGGGCGTGCTTTTCTCAGACCATTTCGATCAGCGAGCCTGGCGAAATCATCCGCATTGAACGGATATGCGCGTGCCGACTCTTGCCCGGTGGAACTCAAGGTGAAATCCACCCGGCGGTTATAAGCCAGGACTATGTTCCCGAGTTTCCGGATCACTTTTTGGCGGGCGTCACCACTCAAGCCGGCATCTTGGTTTAACAATTGTTTAACTTGATCGGCAGTCAGATTCTCTTGGTTTCCCAACGCCTTGGTCTCTATGCCCGCTTCGGGCACTCCCTGCTCTACCAGAAAGCGCTTGGCCAATTCCGCCCGCCGTTCCGACAATCGCTGGTTGTAGTCCTTTGGCCCTCGCTTGTCGGCAAAGCCAGTGAGCAGAAGACGTGCATCGGACTTGAAGGATAGATATTTCTTGAACTCTTCTGCGATGGTCTGTAGCGCTTGCCTCTCGCTGGGGAGCAAGGCGGCTTCAGACTTGAGAGATCCGGGCCGATCGGTTTGAAAGTAAACGCTGCGCATCGCGAGCGCTCCCGGTTCGATCGAGCCGACGATGTGCAAAGCGACGGTTTGAGTCTCGGCTCCGCCGCACTCATTGGTTGCTTTCAGAGTGTAGTTGACGGTCTCATCCACGGGCCCGAAGTCGCTCTTTTGAGGGGCCACGGTCAATGTGCGGCTCCCGCTCGCATCGACCGCGCCCAACGGATCGATCGCTACATTGGAAGCGTTCGTCGCGTTCCAATTCAAGGCGGCAGTGCTGTCCTCGACCACCTTGTCTCCCACGCGCTTATAGTGAGTCTCGGCGGATGAGAGGCTGAGATTTGCCTGGATGGCACTGTTCACGTTCACAGTGACGGTCGAAGTGGCCGTGCCACCCGGCCCTATCGCGGTAAGATCGTAGGTGGTCGTATGCTTAGGCTGAACGGCCTGCTCTCCGGAGGCCGCGACCGCTCCAACCGGTTTGATTTCCACCTCCGGTGCGTCGGTGGAGTTCCACTTGAGTTGGGAAGAGTCTCCGCAATTGAGTTGCGCGGTTGTAGCTGCCAATTCTGCCGTAGGCTTCGCAACGGCCACAGTAGCGCTGGCGACTCCTGCGGTGAAGCGTGGTGCCGTTCCGAGTTTTTCTCCGCGCGACCAGGGCACAGTCTTGCGGACACCTTTGGAGGCATCCACGATCACCCGCTGGTTTACGGGAACGTCGACTGGGCCTGACCAGGCCTCCTTATCGCCGCTCTGTATGCTCACCTGATAGGTGCCAGGCGCGACGACCAACTCCTGCTTCCACCACAAGAAATCAGTATTGAATTCGTCGCCGTGCCCAACAAAGAAATCAGGGGTCTTCCCGTTTAACAAAACGGCGTCGCGGTCAACTCCCTCGATTGCGATCGCGCCGAACGGCCCGGCGACCTTTGCGGCAACTGCCTCCAAAGCGACTTCGAGGTTGGTCGTCTTTCCCGCTGTGATCGTGACAGTGCGGGTAACGGGCTGATAACCATAATTGACCAGTTCGACTTTATGTTCCCCAGCGCTCAGGCTCAGGGAGGGATGCTTGCTTGCTTCGCTGATGGCACGGTCGTCGACAAAGACGTAGGCCTGCTTCGGGGTGACACGAAGTTTGAGCTTGCCATTCTGCGCAAATCCCGAGATTCCGCTAGCCAAGAGAAACAGGCCAATGAAGACAATACGTGATGCCGTACATTCAGATCTCATGATCAGTTCCTTTTTAGAAAAATGTGTTCCGCTCACGGAGTTGGTGCAGGTACGTGCGTAGCGGCGTGGCTCCGCTCAACGCCGAAGATGCAAGCGCGATGCCAGATCCCCGAAGTGAATCAGGATTTGCTAAGCAGGTAGATTCTCAATCGATTTGCACGTGAAGGCTCTACACCCTGCCCACCGGAGGTCATGCCGCCCGCCGCGTAACAGTCCGTCAGTCGCCAAAAGCTTGCCAATGGTTTGACACGCAACGTGCCGGAACTGCGCATTAACGTGTTCGGAGTTGGCATCGCGTTTGCAAGATCATGCACCGAGCGAGGCCGCAGCCGGTACAGGTGGCCCAGACGAACTCCGTAGCCAACCAGCACGGAGCGCTTGAGAGCGACACATACCCGTTGTAAGTTAACCGTCGTACGTGGTCCTGGGCTGCGCCTCGCGTTTTGGCAACTCGGAGAACTTTCCGGGAGAAGCCTGCAGTGAGATAAGGAGGGTACTATGAGGCGCATCGAGACAATGCCGGGAGAACCGAACGCGAGCGTGATTTCTTCGATCATCAATCTTGTCTGCCCACAGTGCGGCGGACACATGATGGACTTCGAATGCTGGGGCAGGTGCGGCAGGAACTGGCTCTCGGAATGGGAATGGGCAATCAACACTATGAGAAGACCCAGCGCCAGAGCAAAAAGTGCCGGTCCCAAGCGGTAGTACTGTTTGTCGGCTCTGTACCTAGCGAACCCCTTCTCAAAAAGGGACATTCCGGCTTGAGTATGAACCTACGATCAAAACTTTCAGTTGAGAAACTGCAATGCTGAGCAAACTCCTTCAGATAGTAACTTTGACTGCGTGTCTGACCCCAGCCTGGGGCAAAGCAACTTCGGAATTGTCCTTCGTCCGACAGCCCAATACCGTCTCAATCGTAGGACCTGGAACTGTTGTGTCCGTTCACCTTCTAGACTTACCCTTCATCAAGCCGTATTACGCGGTCAAATACAAGACGGACGGCGGAGAACTGATCGAAGTGTGTACTCCTGGGAAGGACGTTTTGCTGCTAGAAGGGATGCACGGGATTCTGACCTACTCCACCCATCCTGAGAAGATCCTCAGCTTTCGCGTGGTCGAGCAAAAGTTAACGAAGTAGCGAACATGTTGTTCGGCTTGCAGACGGGTGCTTAGGAAAGTCAGGCAGTGCGATCACGTTCGCTGCGAGTGCTGCTGGAAGTGTTTGTGCCGGACGATCCCGAGTTGTTCGTAGGTCTAAAGGAGAACCTTGATATGGACACACTCTCAGCGGTAGCAGAACTAGATCGCCGGTTTGGAATTCCGGGGCTCGCCAGTGTTGGCGTAGGCAATGGCGCGATGCCGCGAGTGCAGATTACTTCTTCTCTCTGCGAGGCCGAGATGTACCTGCACGGTGCACAGGTAACTTCCTGGAAGCCTGCGGGCAATAATAATGCCGAGGTGCTTTTTCTGAGCTCGAAATCGCGGTGGACGGATGGTCAGGCAATCCGAGGAGGGATTCCGATCTGTTTCCCGTGGTTTCGAGCCAAGGCCAATGATTCCCAGGCTCCGGCACACGGGTTCGCGCGCACGAAGGCGTGGCGGCTCGAATCCATTCTCGAGGAAGATGACGCGCTTGTCGTGAGCATGATGACGGAGAGCGACGAGCACAGCCGACGCTGGTGGCCGGGAGAGTTCCAACTCGTTCACCGCGTTACTTTCGGTTCTCAACTCAAACTAGAGCTTGTTTGCACTAATACGGGGACAACGACGCTGCGTTTCGAAGAAGCGCTCCACACCTACAACCGTGTGTCAGATATTCAGCATGTGAGTGTGCTGGGATTGGATGCCGTGCGCTTTCTGGATAATACCGACTCGAACAAGGAGAAGGCACAACGAGGCGACGTGGTATTCACCTCGCAGACCGACAACGCCTACCTGAATACTTCGGACACAGTGGAACTTTTCGATCCCAACATGCGGCGTCGGATTCGACTGGCAAAGGCCAATTCGCTCACCACGGTCGTGTGGAATCCGTGGCGCGAGAAAGCCTCTGAGATGCGCGATCTCGGTAACGACGAATGGGCGCGGTTTCTGTGCGTCGAAGCAAGCAACATCCTGGACGACGCCGTCAACCTGGCGCCGGGGCAGGAGCACCGAATTACTGCGATTCTCACAGTGGAGAGGCTTTAGGGTTAGACAAAAACCCGTTTCTTGGGTGGCGCAGCGCATTCAGCGCTCCGATTTGGCCTTTCTTTTCTTCGAGGGCTTCAGCCCCGCGGCATCACACCTTGTTCTATTTAGCTTCTGCGGACGGTCCTGAAGCGGGCAAACTGACAACGACGGCTGTGTCCGACTCGCCAACCCTGTGCGTGCGCTTAGCCCGAGCCGCCTCCTCAGCCACATCTTGCTCCAGCATGTCATGGAGTGCGCTGAGTACCTGATATTGCATCATGGCGACCTGGTATCTGTCCTCGATCAGATACTCCGCTTGTTCTCGAGAAATCTGATTCCCTTCCTGCGCCCGAGAGATATTCGCAACCTCGGCAGACATAGATACCGCGATCAGAGCCATCGCCTGTTGGTATTCTTTGAGGACGTCGCTCGGGCCAAGCGGGAACTCCGGTTTGATGTCTATCAGATCAGCAAGCTGGGCGGCAGCCGGGCTTTTAGCGTTGGCAAGAATCTTCTCCAGCGCAGGTGGCTCCACATCTGTCCCCCTTCGCGCCGTTTGGGCGAGGGAGGTACCAACCATCACACCCAGTAACAACACGCCGCCGACAATCGATCGCCTTCTCATTGCGTTCCTTTCCCACCCCGCCAGTCAATGTTGCGGCGTCCTAAATGGACTTGCGCCGCCGCTTTCAGACTCCTGACCACATTCCAGGAGGAGGCGACCTTTTTTCGAGAATAGCGCTGGCTAGATGTGCCACGTCTGGATCGCCGCACCGTAGTGCCCGAACCAGTTCCCGGCCCGCATCTTCGGAAGCGTATTGCGCCCACATCACTCCGCACAAGAAAACATAGTCGTGATTCATTATCCTTCTCCTCACCTGCCACTTACCGAACAAGCACTCGCCACGCCAATCTGACTCGGTGTCCGCATCTGACTGTTGCTCCTTTCGAAACAACCACTTGGACTTTTTCCAGCGGCGGCGCAGCGCGGCCTCTCCCATTCGGATACGAAATATCGCCAATTCTTTGACGAATGGCAGATGCATGTTCGCTGTACCCGCTGAGTATCCGCATGAATCTTGCCTATGGCGTCTGGCATGAAGCTTGCTGGTCAAGACGTGGATGAGTGGCAACGAGTTTGTCTTGAGACAAACCAAAGGCTGCCGGACCCCGACAAAGGAGAAGTCATGAGGAAGCTCTATCTGAAGTTTGGAATGGTCGTAGCGGTATTGCTTGCGGCATGGATTGCGCGGGCCGATTCCTTGGAGCTGAAGAACGGCAGCCTGATTAAAGGAAAGTTCACGGGCGGGACAGAGAGTGAGATTAGCTTCCGTGTGGACTCGTCTGTGCAGGAGTACAAGGTCGCCGACATCGTTGCGCTCAGGTTTGATTCCGAAAAACCGCCGGACATGCCGACAAGGCCGACAGGTTCCTTCCGCGAAGGACCGGCAGCGGATGCCAGCGCGAAGACAGTGCGGTATATCACGATCCCGGCAGGAACGCTTATTTCGGTGCGCACTATCGACCGCATCGATTCCACCAGGAACCACGTAGGAGATCGTTTTCAGGCTTCGCTGGAAGAACCGTTAACGGTTGACGGCAACATCGTCGTCGCCAAAGGAGCCGACGTCTATGGCCGTCTGGCGGAGTCCAGGGAATCGGGGACGTTTACAGGCAGGTCGCAACTCCAGCTTGAGCTAACCGGGATTGTGATCAATGGGCAGACCATCCCGGTGGTCACGGGAGAATATGAATTAACCGGTAAGTCCCGCGGGGCGAGCACGGCTAAAAGAACGATAGGCGGAGCCGCGGTGGGTTCGATCATCGGCGCCCTCGCCGCCGGCGGCAAAGGAGCCGCGATCGGCGCCGGCGTCGGTGGCGGAGCTGGTGCAGGCTCGGAGATCATCACCAAGGGAGACCAGGTGAGAATACCGAGCGAGACCCTGCTTGATTTCACGCTGGAACAGGATCTGTCGATACCGCCCGCGTCCTAGGTAACGAGGCCGTATATGGCGACTTCGACCGCAGGCGTAACGTCGGCACGCATCGGTAGTTGCACGAAACAGGAAAAGTCTTGCCAGAGATTAGAACATCAGTTGTGAGATTCTGTTGAGCACGCGGCCGCATTACCTTAGACCCCATTCCCTCACCCTGGAGGCTTCGTTGGCCAATTTCCGCAGAATCTCACCTGCACTCAAGAGGCGTGCGAAGCAGATCGAACTGCTGCTCATGGACGTGGACGGCACGATGACGGACGGCGGCGTCACTCTCCTGTCACAAACCGACGGCACCGCGCTTGAAATTAAGACATTCGACGCCCATGACGGCCAAGGCTTGACGCTCGCGCACACCGCGGGCCTGCGTACCGGCTGCATCACGGGTCGCGAAAGTGCCGCTCTCTTGCGCCGCGCCCAGGAAATGAACATGGAATTTATCTACATGAAGCAGCCATTGAAAATGCCGGCCTATGAGGAAATTCTGCGCAAGGCAGGCGTAGCGGATTCAGCCGTTGCCTATCTAGGCGACGATCTGCCAGACATTCCCTTGCTGCGCCGAGCCGGCCTCGCGATCGCCGTGGGCAATGCCGTTCCCGAAGTCAAACAGGCCGCCCATTACACCACGAAAGCCCTTCCCGGCCATGGGGCAGTGCGCGAGGCCATCGAGTTAGTTCTACGGTCGAAGGAGATCTGGGAGGCAATGATCGACAAGGCTCGTGCGTAAACACCGCCTCTGGGTACTTTATGCGGTCAAGAAGGACGGTGCCGGCGTTTCTTCGATGCAGACTCGCGCCCGTCGGCTCGGCGCCTGCCGTCGACAGAAAACGTCACGATACAATTCGTGGGCAAACTCGTAACACTGCGAAATGGTCCCGTCCGGAAACCGACGCCATCCCATCCGCCGCACGATATGCTGCCGGCGCGCCAGGTCTTCGCAAGTGCTTTCAAGCTTCTCCTGGTCCTGGGTCGTGCCGAGGTCGTTTGGGTTCGCCGTAAAAGACATGCCCGTAACGCTCGCCAGCTCCAGCACGCGCTGCTCGTCAGCGCTCAGTTTCTCAATCTGCAGTTCGATCATCCCCCGCAAACTCTCCGGCGTTTCCAAATGGATGCTCTCGATCGGCACCTTGATATGCCAGGTCCCGTTCTCGACGGCGATCACACCCCGGCCTTGCAGGTCGTCCAATATGCACACCATGAACAAAGGATTGCCTTCGCTGTGGCGGTGGATCAGCGAAGCTAAACCCTGCGGCGCGGCTGCTTCCGGCGTCTCGATGGCCAGATACTCAGCCACTTCGCTTTCTGTCAGCGGCTCCAGAGCAATCTCCCGACATAGCTGATGCACCAGCAGATCCTGCTTCACCGCTTTCAACGGATGTTGCACGAGCGCGACGTCCACCGGTCGATAAGTGCCGATCAGCATCAACTTGCCGGCTGAGCGGCGGCGAGCCAGAGCGGAGATAAAATCCACTGTGGATGGATCCGCCCAGTGCAAGTCCTCGAACACCAGGAGCAACGGTTTTTCGGAACTGATCGTCTCCGTTGCTTCAATGATTTCGCGCAGCATGCATTCGGGCGTAGAGCGGGCAATCTGCCCCTGCCTCTCGCGTTGTTCACCTCTTACATGAGCGGGAAACTGCATCAGCACCGTGGGGGCTTGAACAGCGAGAGTTCGTGCCACGGCGTCTCCTCCGGAACCGTTACACAACTCCGAGAGCGCCTCCAGCACCGGATAGTACGCTTCCTTGCTTCCATAGCCCTCCACGCATTGTCCACGCGCAACGCGAACGCCCGGAAAATCTGTAGCGACCCCTCGTACAAACTCGTCGACGAGACTTGTTTTCCCAATGCCTGTCTCACCCGTGACAAAAACAACCTGGCGTTGCTGCGCCAAGCTCCTCTGCAGGCAATGGCGTAGTTCCTCCAATTGCGCGTCCCGGCCAACCAGTTTCCGGGAGGGCGGCGCATTCCCCAGGTCCACTTGGACGGTCACATCCGCGATGGGAGCGATGAACTGATACCCCCGTCTCGGTAGCGTCTCAATAAACCGAGGATTCTTCGCATCGTCGCCAAGCGCATGGCGGACATCAAGAATTTGGCTCTTGAGCACCTCGGGCTGGACATACGTATCCGGCCACACGGCTTCGAGCAGTTCGCTCTGCGTCACCAGCCGTCCGGGGTGGTCCACCAGATACTGCAGGACGCCGAATGCCTTGGGCGTCAGCCGAATCCGCTCCTCGTCTCCATCATCGGAGCGGCGCCAGAGACATTCGTTGACCGTGTCAAGTCGGAACGGAGGGAACTCTTTCGTGCTTGCGCTGACTATGCTGGGGCGGGCTGCACTCATGGTTTTTACCTCGCTCGTGGGATGCATTATGGAAATATTCCCCGCCCGCGGACAACCCTAGATGGGGTATGCGACAGCCTGCCCTGTGGAGATGGATGGTGACACCACTTTAGAGGGGGTTGGAGACAACCCCGGCGCGGTCAGATATCGAGACGCTTCCGGCCAAAAAGGCGAGCGTCAATCGACCAACCCCCGGGTCCCAGGATTGCGAGAGCGATCCCCATTGTGGCCAATAGGACGGTGCCCCGCAGCTGGTCCGTACCGGTGAGAGCAATTCCGAACTCGGTCACCGCCAAAAGCACCCCGGCGACTGGCGTCCACAGACCGGCGAGTAGAAAGACTCCTTCGCCTGCCGCGATTACCTCCAGCCAAACCGATGCCGGGTGCGGCGTTCCCATCAGCCCGGCGATGCCGTCGTGAAGCAAGAGAGTTCCGACAACGAGCCGCAGTAGAAGAAGCCCACTCCCAGGCCAACCACGCGGGAACATGGAAAATAAGCGTTGCAATATGATACCTGTACCAGACATAACAACAATAGAACGCGCTCAAGGGGATCCGACACCCCAAAGCCGGGGATTTCGGTACTACTCTTTCGGGGGGTTACAGTTCAATGATTCCGCGCTTCAGCGCGATGGTGACGGCGTGCGTTCGGTCGCTGGCGCCCAGTTTCGAGAGGATGTTCTTGACGTGACCCTTGACTGTGTCCTCGGTGATCCCGAGTTGATCGGCGACCAGCTTGTTCGCATTCCCCAGCGCAATCAGGCGCAGGACATCGATTTCTCGCGCGGTCAGGGCGTCATCCACCGCGTGGTCAGCGAGTTCAGCAGCAATCTCAGCGGGAATGCGCTTTTGTCCGGCATGCACCGCGCGGATTGTCTCCAGCAGTTCCTTCCGCAAAAGACCCTTTAACAAATAAGCCCGCGCCCCAGCCTTAAGAGCGCGCAGAACCTGTACGTCCCCCTTATAGGTCGTCAAGACGATAATGCGGGCTTCCGGGAATTCGCTGCAAATGGCGCCCATCGCCTCGATGCCATCCATCTCCGGCATCTGCAAGTCCATCAATGTGAGGTCCGGCTTGTGCTTTCGGAACTGCTCAACCGCCTCGCGCCCAGTCGAGGCCTCAGCCACCAGCTTCATGTCGGGTTGACTGGCGACCAACGCCGCGATGCCTTCCCGCAGCATCGGATGGTCGTCCACCGTCAGAATCCGGATCACGCTAGGACCGGTGCTCATGATCTCGTTCCGTTCTCTTTCGGAAAAGCCGGAAGCCGCCACGCGCAGAGGACGCCTCGTAGGCAATAAGCCCCGGAATACTCAACTCTATCTCGGTCCCGGCTCCGAGTTCACTCCAGACCTCCAACTCCGCTCCGATCTGTTTCGCCCGCTCCCGCATTCCCGGCAAGCCCCAGTGCCGCGAACGTCCGCCGCGTTCCAAGACGTGCGGGTCAATGCCCTTGCCATCATCGCGGAAACGCAAACGCAGCAGCGAGTCGCCATACGTGATTTCCGTCTCGATACTCCGGGCCTCCGCGTGCCGGAAGGCATTGCGCAACGACTCCCGCGCAATGCGATAGATATCGTCCTGCAGAATCGGAGACACACTTCGCGGTTTGCCTTCGACCAGCACACGAAACGTTACCGTCCCGCCGCCGCCTGCCGCACGCTCTTCGCTCAGGTCGGTCATCAGCGCCGTCATCGATTTTGCCAGGTCGTGACTTCCCACCGTGGACGCACGTATATCCGAGATCGCATCCCGCCCTTCGATGATTGCCTGATCCGCCCGCTCCAGAGCGCCTTCCAGCGCATCTTTTGCCTCCATCGGGCGTGTCGGAAGCATCTCATCCACGGTCTGAAAGCGGAGCATCAGTCCATGAAAGCTCTGCAACAGAGTGTCGTGCAGTTCCCGAGCAATGCGGGTCCGCTCGCTCACCCGCTCTTCCAGGCGCATGTTGAACTGGTGCGCCAGTTGACGGACGCGAAGCTGGTAAACGGTCCAAATCAGCGTCAAAAGCGTGAGCACGCACAGCGCGCGGAACCAGTTCGTCTGGTAGTAAGCGGGCGCAATCGTAAAGTCCAGAGCTGCGCCTTCCTCGTTCCACACGCCGCTGTTATTGCAGGCGATCACACGGAAGCGGTAGTTACCGGGCGCAAGGTTCGAATACTGCACCTTTCGATCATTGATGACTTCTTTCCAGTCAGGATCTTGGCCTTCGAGCTTGTAACGGAAGCGAATTTTTTCGGGCAGGGCAAGGCTGAGAGCGGTGAATTCGATTTCCAGATCATGGATCCGAGGAGGGAGTTGGGGCTTCGAGGAAGCCGCGCCGGTCAAGTTTTGCCAATAAACCCTTCCATTCGCGGCGATTTGTTCGATGTGCACCGGCGGCGGAAGTTCATTCCGTAAAAGACGACGCGGATCAAAGACGCTGACTCCATCCCAGTTGGTGAACCACAGCCTTCCATCTTTCGATTTAGTCACGATCGGCGCATAGCCGTAGGAAGGGCTCCAGCGGACCTGCACACCATCAGGATTATCGAAAATTGTTGCGGAAATCGTTCGGTTCGTGTCCGCAGCCCACGCCCCCAAGTCAGAACGTGGAATGCGCGCCAGCCCGCACCGCAGTAGTAACCAAAACGAGTGATCGTCATCCTCCCTTACCCACGAAACATGATTACAAGGCAATCCGTTCCTGGTCGTGAGAGTGGCCAGTCGGCCGTCTCTTAGCCGCACCAGGCCACTGTCCGTTCCTGCCCAGACGGTGCCCTCACCGTCAAGGTAAATATCATTCACCGGCGGCAAACCGTCGGCGCTGGTATACAGTTTTTGAACCAATCCGTCTTTGAAGTACGCCAGTCCATCTTTTGCGCCAATCCAAAGCCCACCACGTAGAGAATCCGCCGATAAAATGATGGTGCTTTCCTTGAGCCCCAGTCGCGACCTGGGAATGCGTTCTATCAGGCCACCGCCGAGCAACGATCCGATGCTCTGATTTCCCTCAAAATCCTCGCTGAACCAGAGCCGCCCCTCGGTATCTTCGGTAATGGAATGAACCTGCCCGCTGATCTGCTCGTTTAAAGGAGTGAACCGCCCGTTACTGAAGTAGCTGAGGCCACCACTGGTCGAGATCCAGATGCGCCCGCGGTCGTCTTCAAAAAGTGATCCGGAATAATCCCCCAGTCCGTGTCCTTTGGGATAGACGGTAATCTGTCCGTTACTCATTCTGTGCAAGGCATCGTTGCTGCCAATCCAGACGCTTCCATCTCGGGCACCCAGCACCGACCATACTTTACTGGTCGATAGGCCTTGGCTAACGGAGATCGTCGGAACCGCGAATTCTCGAAAACGGTCCAGTCCATCACGGGTAAGCACCCACAGATTCCCTTCACGATCCTCGAGGAGAGAGATAACATCATCACCCGAGAGCCCGTCAGAACGGGTGAAGCGATCTGTTCTTCCCTGGTGTATGTGAACCAAGCCGTGACTAACGGTTCCAATCCACAGACCACCATCTCGGTCGCGCAACATTGATGTCGTATCGGAGAGTTTCGGTAAATTCGGAAGGGGGTTGGGGAGTATCTTCCCATTGACGACTTGTGTGATCCCTTCGGGGATGGCGATCAACGAATGGCCCTGGTCGTTCACGCAAGCCATGTTAGACAGGTGCCAGCCTTCCGGTTTTTGCACTTGCGACATGCGCACAGGAGCGGGCTTCCACTGCCAAAGCCCCGTTTCTGCGTACACCCAGAGGAGGTCGCCGTCATCGCACAACGACCTTACGTAACGACCCAGACTGCCATCCGTTCCGTAGCACCGAACCTTTCCACCTCGGACAGAGCAGATTCGGCCGCCGGGTTCCCAGGCGATGCCAACCCATACCGTTCCCCCCCGATCCTCAGAAATTGCAGAGACGCGATATCCTTCGAGTTCCTTGTACTCTGTCAGCACGCCGTTCTTCCAACTCGCTAGACCGCTCTCTGAGCCGATCCAAAGTGCTCCGTCACGGGTTGTGTGTATCGTCATCACATGCTTCGGAGTCGGTGGCTGCCACAGCACGGTACGCACACCATCGAAGCGAAGCAGCGTCCCGAGTTCCGTCGCCAGCCACAAATAGCCGTCGGGCGTCTGAGCAATTGAGTAGACGTTGCCTTTGGAAAAACCTTCGCGAATTCTCCACGCGGTGTGCGCGTATTGACTTATGTCGAGCGATGGATCCAACCCGAACGCAGAACAGCAACACACCAACACCACGCACAACCTGACAACCAACCTTCGTCGTAGATGCGCCTTTGCGAATGTAGGCATGCGGTTTATGTTTTCGCAGACAGCCACGTACGCCGCCGACCCGGAGCCACATACGCAATGGACCCCGGAATACTCAACTCTACCTCGGTCCCGGCTCCGAGTTCACTCCAGACCTCCAACTCCGCTCCGATCTGTTTCGCCCGCTCCCGCATTCCCGGCAAGCCCCAGTGCCGCGAACGTCCGCCGCGTTCCAGGACGCGCGGGTCAATGCCCTTGCCATCATCGCGGAAGCGCAAACACAGCCGCGAGTCGCCATACGTGATTTCCGTCTCGATACTCCGGGCATCCGCGTGCCGGAAGGCATTGCGCAACGACTCCCGCGCGATGCGATAGATATCGTCCTGCACAATCGGAGACACACTTCGCGGTGTGCCTTCGACCAGCACCCGAAACGTTACCACCCCTCCATCACCTGCCCCACGCTCTTCGCTCAGGTCGGTCATCAGCGCCGTCATCGATTTCGCCAGGTCGTGGCCTTCCACCGTGGACGCACGTATATCCGATATCGCATCCCGCCCTTCGATGATTGCCTGATCCGCCCGCTCCAGAGCGCCTTCCAGCGCATCTTTTGCCTCCATCGGGCGTGTCGGAAGCATCTCATCCACGGTCTGAAAGCGGAGCATCAGTCCATGAAAGCTCTGCAACAGAGTATCGTGCAATTCCCGAGCGATGCGGGTCCGCTCGCCCACCCGCGCTTCCACCGTCATATCGAACTGGTGCGCCAGTTGCCGGACGCGGAGCTGATACAGCCCCCACAGCATCGCCAGAAACGTCAGCCCGCACAGCGCCCGAAACCAGTTCGTCTGCCAGTACGCCGGATCAACCGCGAAGTCCAGCGCCGCGCCTTCTTCATTCCACACGCCGCTGTTGTTGCAGGCCATCACGCGAAAGCGGTAATGCCTCGGCGGCAGATTCGAGTACTCCACCCGCCGCTGGTTGACCACCTCTCTCCAGTCCGTGTCCTGCCCGTCGAGCTTGAATCGGAACCGCACCTTTTCCGGCGCGACAAGGCTCAGGGCCGTGAAATCAATCGAAAGGTCGCGGACGCGCGGGGGCAGACGCAGACCGGCAGTGGGATCATAGGCTTTTCCGTCTGCTCTGACCTGCTCGATGTGAACTGGCGGAGCAACTTTGTTGAGCCGGAGATTGCGTGGATCAACAACGCTGACACCGTCATTATGTGCAAACCACAGTTTCCCGTCGGGAGATTTTTTCACAACCGGACTGTAGCCGATGAGCATTGCATGTGATCTGAACCCGTCGCTGCCGTCAAACGCGGTGGCGTGGATCGCATGTTTCGCGTCTGACGTCCACGCCTGTAAGTCGCTGCGGTCAACGCGCAACAGTCCGCAGACTGTGGATAGCCACAGCGAAGAAGCGTCATCCTCGGTGACCCAGTGAACCGCGTTGCATGGCAGACCGTTCTTAGTGGTGAGTGTTGAGACGGTTCCATCCTTTATGCGGCTGAGGCCTCCTTCGGTTGCTGCCCAAAGTGTGCCTTCGTGATCCACATGGAGGTTCCAAACCAGGTTCGCACCCAAGCCGTTCTCGCTGCCGAGCCATTTGCTGACTTTCCCGTTGTTGAAGCGGGCGATTCCTGCATTGATTGATCCAAGCCACAGAGCGGAGTTCAGCGGGTCGGGAACAATGGCAGAAATACGCGGTTCTTTCCCCTCGCTGGACCAAGGCCAGGGCTTGAACTGGTCAACTGTGCCATGGACGAGATGAAACAGCCCCCGGGTGGGATAGCTGATCCAGACACCATCGTGCTGATCCGCGATTATGGCGTTTGCAGACCCGTCGGGTAGCCCGTTGACGCGAGTAAACCTGCCGTTCTCGAATCGGGTAACTCCCTTACTGGTCGTGATCCAAATGCGCCCACGTTTGTCTTCATAGAGCGAGCCTATGTTGTTACCCGGTAATCCCGGAGCGATTATTTCGCGTACCGAGCCGTCCACTGTAGTAGATTGACCGATTTGCCTTCCTGACGTACCGGTTGAGCGATAGGTGGTCAGTTGCCCCTGCCACCACCTACTAAGTCCATCAAAAGAACCGATCCACACGCTACCGTCGCGCGCTGGGAAAACTGACCAAGCGGGACTCGGCAATCCTTGGAAAGCGGAGAGTGTAGAAATGACGGGTTCGCTAAAGCGGTCAACACCACTAGTCGTGCCCACCCAAACAGAGCCTTCCCGATCCTCAAAAAGAGCGGTGACGAGATTGCCTGAAAGACCTTCGCCCATCGCAAACCGAGAGGTCTTCCCCTGGTAAACGCGCAGGAGCCCCTGATCATACGTTCCGATCCACAGGGCGCCATTCCGATCACGCAGCAGACTTGAGGCGTTCACCGCCCCGCGTATGCCCGGAACGGTGTATTCGGTTATCCTCTCTCCGGCAAGCTGCCACAGATCGTTCTTTACGCCGCTGATGAAAACCAGTTCGCCGGCGCGATCTCCCGCAACGACGGCTTGGTCCGCAATGAGTGGTTGCGGCATATAGCGCTTAGGGGTACCTGGTTTCCACCGCCAGAGTCCCATCCCGGTACCGACCCAGAGGCGGTATTCGCTATCCTCATACATCGAACTCGCGGGTATCTGATCAGTGTAAAGGTAATGCAGGCCCGTGACCGAGCTTGTACTGTCGCCGTAGCACTCAATTTTCTCAGCCCGGATGGCGCAGAGTTTGCCAGAGGCTCCAACCCACACCGTTCCCTCGTGGTCCTCCAGGAGGACATGGGAACTGCCTCCAGCGAAATCGGGATATTGGGTCAGCTTGTTACGGTTCCAACTTGCCAGTCCGTCAAGCGTGCCGGTCCAGAGAGTGCCATCGCGCGCGGCCAGAAGCGTGTTGATATTTGTGCTCGGGAGGCTCTCGCCGAGAGGGGGCGTCCATGGTACAAAGTGAACTCCATCGAAGCGAACAATTCCAAATTCCGTGCCCAACCAAAGATAACCGTCAGGCGTTTGGACGATTGACCGAGTGCTCCCCTTCAAACCGTCGAGTGCCGTCCATGCCCTATGCGTGTACTGGGTGAGATCGAGTGATGGATCTGATAGATCCAACCCCGGAGCTCGCGGGCACGCCAACAGCAGCATACCTAACGTGCCAAGCACAATCCGGGCAATCGAAATTCTTGCTGGCATGTGCGGCCTCGTCCTCATAAGCGAAATATTCTGGTGCCCGGAGTTCCCCTCCTCCGCCGATGGCAGGTTCTTGCCGAAATTGGCGGCACATTTTGACGGATAATAGTACACTTTGTAGCTGTTCACGCGTCTCTCAACGTTGAAAGTCCATTCAATTGCAGTGGACGGCGACTTTCGTGTTCAGGGCGCATCTTGCCAGCGAGCGAGGGTCAGCGATGGGGTCCCGCTTTGTCTTAACCTCACTTCTGTTGCTGTCAATCACCCGCATCTGCGGAACGTTATCTGCTCAAAGTGCTGCTACTGCAACAATTGTCGGCCGCGTATCCGATCCACAAGGTGCTGTGGTTGCGAACGCACCGGTTACCGTCCGGGACAGGGATACTGGCACCGAACATCGGACAACCACCACAGGCGACGGTCTTTATCGCTTTCCCAATTTGTCACCGGGTACGTACGACGTACAAGTAGCGGTTCCAGGATTTCGCCCATCAAGAATTGCGAGCCTCCTTTTGAATGTCGGCGACCAGCGCGACGCCGATTTCCGGCTTTTAGCTGCCGGTGCGGATGAAGCAGTGCTTGTCACTGACGAGGCGCCACTTGTCGAAAGCAGTAAAACCGACGTCTCGACCGTCATCGACGAGCGGGACATGACGAGCCTGCCGTTTACGAACGGCTTCAACGGAGGAGTCGGACCGAGTAACGATTACGTGAACATGGCATCCCTCGCTCCGGGTGTACGGTTCGATTTCACTGGCGGCTCCACCGAGTTAGTTGCTCCTGGGGAATTCAATGGACGAGGCAACGTCTACAACATCGATGCTGCCAACATTACCGATCAGGTCACGAGCGGCCGTGATGCGCTAGGCGCTTCGATCGACGAAGTCAAGGAATTCCAGGTCATCACCAACAACTACGACGCTGAATACGGCCAAGCTGGTGGGCTCATTGTCAACGTCGTAACCAAGTCCGGGACCAACGGTTTCCACGGCGACGGTCACGCATATTTCCGTGGACGCAATCTCTCCGCGTCGAATTACTTTTACAACCTTGGGCTCATTGAGAACGGTTGCGGAGGTTCGGGTTGTTCAACGGTCAACGGAGAGCCACGTGCGCCGTTTCAGAAACAGGAGTGGGGATTCACAGCGGGAGGCCCCTTCATTAAAGACCACACCTTCTGGTTCGGGAGCTTCGAAAAGACACACGTGGCTCAACCGCTCACCCTAACTCCTCCTTCAGGGGCTGTGACCGTCACGCAGCCCATCGACGAAATAATCTGGTCGGCTAAAGTCGATCATGTGCTGACCCAACGCAATCTCGTGTTTGTGCGATTCAACCAGCAGCGGCAATCGCAGGAGAATTTGCAGGTGGGTGTGCCTTCCACGGCCACGCCCGAGTCGCTGGATTCGTTTGTCGTTCACGATCACACCTTGAATGGCGCGCTCACTTCAACCATCACCCCTCATTCAGTGAACGAGGCCCGCGTCTTCTGGCACCGCTATTTCTTCCTGACATCCCCAAACAGCACGCTCCCTGGCCAGTTGGGGCCAAACTTCTACCACGGCGCGGATTCCTGTTGTCCTCAGGGGGGCGATCAGAACCGCTACCAGGGCCTGGATAACCTCACTTGGATCCGTGGCGCTCATACGCTGAAGACCGGAGTCTCCATCAGCTACATGCCCTACACTAGTGTTTTCCAGCAGTTTCATTTTGGCCAATACGGCTCCTTTGGTCCCGATGGTTTGCCGACCGAGTTCACGGTGGGCGCCGGCCCAGGTAGGGTGCGATCCAAGGACAATATTTATGGTGTATACATCCAGGACACATGGAAGTTGACTCCCAAGCTGGCCATGAACTACGGAGTTCGCTACGACTATGAAGCGGGAGCCTTTAAAGGCGGCTACATAGGCTCTGGAGGTGGCTGCCTGCAAGGAAATGGCATCATACCGGCCTGTTCATCCGATAACAACAATATTCAGCCGCGGCTGGGTCTGGCTTACAGCCCGGACAGCAAAACGGTCATCAGCGCTGGATTCGGCGAAATCACACAGTTGGCTTTCATGAACATCTCATTGGACTCCCTCAACTTCGACGGGGTCACGCTGTTCACCGTCACGATCACCGATCCATCTGTGCTGGCATTTTTCCCCAATGCGCCTCCCGCAAACGTGCTCGCACCTTTCATTCCCCAAGTTCGCACGCAGTTCGGCCGCATTCGACCGATTGCCGACAACTTGCATAATCCCGAGACCCGCGATGTCAACCTCTCGATCAGGCGGCAAATCGGCAACACTTGGGTCGTTGGTGCGAGCTACATCGGCGCGTTCGGTTTTGGGCAATTCGGTGAACGCGATCGCAATTTCCCAGCGATCCTCGCGGATCCCGCCCACCCAGGCTTTTTCTACTTCGGCGATCGCCCCGACTCTCACTTCACGGCCGTACGCACCAACGAAAACAGTCGGACTTCGAATTACAACGGTTTGGTTGTACAAGCCAGCAAGCGCCTATCGAACCACTTCCAATTCCAGACGAGCTATACCTGGTCGCATACGTTTTCCTCGACCGAGGACTTTTACGGCACCTCCGAGCCCGGCGACCCACGAAACATTCGCGCGGAAATGGGCCCGGCCGAAAACGACATTCGCAACGCCGCAAACTTCACCTTTGTGGCAGACGCTGGCCGCCTGCTGAACAGCCGCTTTCTTCGCCGCATCGTGAACAACTGGTCGCTCGGTTGGGCAGGCACTGTCCAATCAGGCCGCCCGTATCCAATTTCGACCGGGACTGGGCCATTCGTTGGATCTGTGTTCCCAGGCTTGGGCAATGGCTCGGAAACCCAGCAGCGTCCGGATGTCCTGCCGGACGGCACCATCGTCGTTACGAACATTGCCTCGTCCGACGGCTCCAACCTGCTGGTCGGCCCCGGAGGAGCGGCCATATGCCGCTGCCCGCAGACGACGTTCCTGGCCCCAGCCAGTGCCTCACCGTTAGGTACGGTGGACACGTTCAGCGGCGACATCGTGGATTTCCAATTCGTGAATGGGAATCTCCACCGCAACGCCGCCAACACCAGCGGCTACCAACGAGTAGATGTTTCGGTAAAACGCGAATTTCAACTGAATCCTCACAATGATGCGCTGCGGCTGCAACTACGCGCTGACTTCTTCAACTTGTTCAATCACACTAACTTCCTGTTCTACAACAGCAATGATGTGCTGAACGTGATGCCGCCCTCTACCGATTCGAACTGCCGCGAGTGCTTGAACGCATTCACCGGTGAGTTCGTCGGCGCTGACGGCCATATCCTGCACCTTGGAGACCTGCAACACGGGCGGACCGGCACCGACTGGCTAAATCCTCGCTTCCTGGGACTGGGTATGCCGGCAGCAGCCGATAAGCCGCGCCAAATTCAGCTTTCACTTGCTATACGGTGGTAGCTGGGTTCAACTGCTTCAGCGAACCTCAACTTCGGTTCCGTCGCAACTGCCGAAGTAGCCCGCTGTTCGGCCACTTGACACAAAATGCTAGCGAGCAGCCTCGGCTCCGGCGGCGCCAACGGAGGTTTCAACCCTCTCTACCAAATCGGCGGCCCGCGCTCGATCCAGCTAGCGCTCAAACTTCAATTCTGAATATCGATCTGAATATCGATCCGAAGCCCGAAACCGTGGGACCGTCCTCCCACCCTTCTCCCAAAGAACGCAGGACCCGATGGGGCATCGTCTTTTCCTTGGGGCTGCTTCCTTCCGACCTCTCATGCTTTCTCTTCGCAAATCTCGCCGAAAATTCCGATTCACCTGCATACCCTGTCAACTTGACAAAATCCAGCCGCAGGAACCCCCTCCCCCCAAAGTGAACCGAGTTCCAACCAATAAGTCCTTTACTCCCGGACACTTCGCTATAAGTGCTTGATTCCAAAACCACGAAAAGAAAATCCCCGCTAACTCCAGCATTCTCATAGTTCAAGGCAAGGCCAAGCAAGGGCTGCCATAACCAAACAGTAAACATCCTACTTACGAAAAATCCCCAATTCGGCCACTTTCACGAGACCCCAAATTCAAATTTATTTTTGCCCGGTCCGATTCGTATTTTCTTCGCCCATCATTGGCATGTCAAATGAGCAATTCGCGCGCCAACAAAATCGGCCTTGAGAAAAAGCACTCCCAGCGGAGGCAAGGTAAGCTCAAGAGAATAAGGGCGTCCGTGGATGGGCCGATCGGCCGCCTGAACTCCTCCAAGGTTTCCCACGCCGCTCCCCCCGTACTCCTTGGCATCGCTGTTCAACAGCTCTCTCCAGAATCCCCCTGAGGGAACCCCCAGGCGATAGCCCAATCGCGGCACCGGCGTAAAATTGCACACCACCACGATCCCGCCTTGCGAAGACTTCCCTTTGCGCAGAAGAGAAACTGTGCTGTTCTCGCTGTCGTTGCAGTCAATCCACTCGAAACCAGCCGGGTCGGTATCGAGCTCGTGCAGAGCCGGATATTGCCGATACACCCGGTTTAGCTGCTCGACCCATCGCTGTAACCCGCCGTGCATCGGGTGTTGCAGCAATTGCCACTCTAGGCTGCTGTCATGCGCCCACTCCCGCACTTGCCCAAACTCTCCGCCCATGAACAATAACTTCTTTCCTGGCTGCGCGTACATGTACCCGAACAGCAAGCGCAGGTTGGCAAACTTCTGCCATTCATCGCCCGGCATCTTTCCAATCAGCGATCCTTTGCCGTAGACGACTTCATCGTGCGAAAGGGGCAGCACAAAGTTTTCCGTGAACCCGTACTGCATCCGAAAAGTCAGCTTGTTGTGGTGGTATTTGCGATGGATGGGATCGAGCTGAAAGTACTCCAGCGTGTCGCGCATCCATCCCATGTCCCACTTCAGGCCAAAACCCAGCCCGCCCACATAGAGCGGTCGCGAGACCATCGGCCACGACGTCGACTCTTCGGCAAAGGTCTGCACATCGGGATGTTCGGCGTATGCTTCCTGATTGAGCTGCCGCAAGAAATCAATGGCCTCCAGATTTTCTCGGCCGCCGAACTGATTGGGAAGCCATTCCCCCTGCTTGCGCGAATAGTCTAGATAGAGCATGGACGCCACGGCGTCCACCCGTAAACCGTCCGCATGATACTTATCCAGCCAGAACGTCGCGCTGGAGACCAGGAAGCTGCGGACCTCATTGCGCCCGTAGTTGAACAGGTAAGTTTTCCAATCCGGCTGAAACCCCTTGCGGGGATCTGCGTGCTCGAACAGGTGCGTGCCATCGAAGTATGCCAGCCCGTGCGCGTCGGATGGAAAGTGCGAAGGCACCCAGTCGAGGATCACGCCAATCCCGTGCTGATGCAGATAGTCCACCAGATACATGAAATCCTGCGGTGTGCCATAACGTGCCGTAGGCGCAAAGTACCCGGTGGTCTCATATCCCCACGAGCCGTAAAACGGATGCTCCATCACCGGCAATAGTTCCACGTGGGTGAAGTTCATCCGATTCACATAGTCGGCGAGGCGGGGCGCCAGTTCGTGGTAGGAGAGTGACCGATTGTTCTCCTCCGGCACCCGCATCCATGACCCCAGGTGCAGCTCGTAAATTGACATCGGGGCGGACAGAGAGTTCTTTGCCTTCCGCTTTTGCATCCACTCGTTATCCGACCACTCATACTCCAAGTCCCAAACCACCGACGCCGTGCGGGGCGGCTCCTGGTGTCGCACGCCGAAAGGATCCGCCTTGTCGATCACGTATCCGTTCTGCTGGGATCGGATGCGAAACTTGTACAAGTCTCCTTTCTTTGCCTCCGGCGAGAACCCCTCCCAAATCCCCGAGTTTCCGCGAGGCTGTAGAGGGTGCGCGTGTTCGTCCCACTGATTGAAACTGCCGATTACACTGATTTCTCGCGCATTCGGAGCCCACACGCTGAAGCAGGTACCGCGCTCGCCACCCGCTTCCATCAGGTGAGCGCCCAGCTTGTTGTAAGAGCGGTAGTGGCGTCCTTCGTTGAAAAGAAAAAGATCCTGCGGGCTGAGCAGGCTGACATCAGAACGCGAGCCAGGCATCGGACTATCGGCCGTCTTTGTCATCGTTATAACCAGCACAGTTCCGCGCAGAAACTTCTTCCTTGCTCGATGTTGGTCATTCTGCTTTCAAAAGGGAGGCCTCGCCGGCCTCCCTTTCGATTGTGTCAAGTCGGACCGTGGTGTTCCGCGCTACGACGCCTTGGCCGTTATCCCCGCTGCTCGTGTCTTGAGGATCTGGACCTTGGCCTGCGCCTGACGCTCCGCAGCCCCGCGTCTCGCTTTCGCCTGCTGCAATTGCGCTTGGATCTTGGTGTCGAGCTGGTTGATTTTCTCCTGAAGCTTCGCTTTGCGGTCGGCGTGAGCCTTGGCAAGCTCAGCCTTCATCTGGGCAAGATCGGACTTCATGGCATTGACGTTCTCTTCGTGAATTTCATGTTTTACATCCGCAAGAGCGCGCCGAAACACTATCCCTCCGATCGGCTCCATGCGGGTGTCCACTGGCGTCGTCCACTCCTCTTCGATTTCGGCGACCACTGCCACCTTGTTCGGCAGCAGTACTTTGCTGACGTCGTCTATGAAATCGAGGCCGATACGCGCGTTATGCAAATCGGCGGCACTGCCGACGGCAAGACCTGTCGCCGCGCCGACCGCCAAACCTACGGGCCCTCCCAACAAGCCAATGAGGCTTCCAAGCGAAGTACCCACCAGAGTGCCGAGCGGTCCGGGCTCATCGCCTTGTTTTATCGTTGCGCTGCCATCCGCGTGCTTCGCGAGCACGGCGTAGGCGTAGACGCTGATGCTGCCTTCAGCGTCCAGTTGCAGAAGCGCCTTCTTCCCTTCGTACGCTTTGGTTTCATTGTCAAAAACCACTACCAGCATGCGATCCATAAGTCATCTCCTTGTGCTGCGTATTGCGTGTGAGTGGCCCGTCCCGAGCGGTTCTTGCGCGAGCAGACCGATGAATTGCGGCAAGCGCGGACAGCCTCCAAATTCCTCTGGACGGATTCCCGCCCTGCGGGTTCTGGTTGGAAAGTGACGACTAGGAAGCGTATAGGCCACCGAGATGCATGCTCGGACCGTGTCATGGTTTCCATTTCAGCCTCCTCCGTTCGCCGTGTAGAATCCTGCTTCATGGGGCGCGTTTGCTGGACCGTCGAACAGTTTTCCGCGCCTCGTAGAGGCAGTTGTCAATCAGACAGTTCGGCACACGTCGAATCATGCAAACTAGGCAATCACAGCCGCCGCCTTGCGCACTGCCAGCGACAGCATCACCTGGGTAACGCCGCTGATGATCATGCTCACACCGACGAGAGTGCCGATCGCCCAGGCGGAACTCGACGGCCATTGCAGGTAGATCATTAGCCCCAACAGCAAAGTAATGATCCCGTCTACCAGCACCCAGCTTGATCCTCCCAAGGAGCGCATCTGGAAAAACAAGATGATGTCCAGGACACCTTCGATCAGGAAGAGCGATGCCAGCAATAACGTGAGCGATGCCACACCCAGCACCGGATGCAGAATCAGGTAGACGCCGAAAAATAGGTACGCCAACCCGACCAGCACCTTCCAGATCATGCTGCCGGCTCCATGAGCACGAAAAGCGAGCATCAGGTGGACTACGCCTGCCAAGAGGATGAGCCACGCGATCACCACGCTGACCGCCACCGCAGCAAAGAATGGCGAAGCTACCGCCAGCATCCCGAAAACAATCAGCAAAACGCCCCACACAATGGAGAGGGTTGAAGCCTGCCGCACGATGTCGGACGGAATATTCTGTGCCATGGGATCTCCTTAAGAAGTCTGCCCTTCCTGGTCTTCTTTCTTTTTCGCTGATTCCTTCACACACTTCGACAAGAAGGTGAGCAGATCGGGCGCAGAGCGAAACTTCAGCTCCCGCCCAGTATCCACCTCTTCCACCCAGCCCTCCACCCTGTCGTTGTCAGAGTCGAAATCTGGTGCGATTCGTAGGACAAATGCGCGTCGCATGGGGGCCCTTACTTTCTATGAATGGCCTTCCTGTACTTTCATGCGCTCTACCTTCTTGGAGTGCAGCTTAACGGTACTGCACCGCTTAGTCGGAACTGGTGATTTTCCAGTGGTTTTTCGGTAAAGAAACAGTGGCCGCTCCAGGTTCGGCTATATGACAGTTTTGGTCTCCCAAACGAGGACTGCGCGTGGTCTAGATCCTGCTCGGCGGGGGCAACTCGGGCATTCAGCTTCAAAAAAACCGCACCGGAAAAGGCTATCGCCTTGACGCAGTGGCCTTTCCCGACGAATCGCCCATCGCCTTATCTGGCACCTGACAACGTATCTCCTGGAGCCTCCCCAATCCTGTTTCTGATCACGATCCAATCGACGCTCTCGAACATCGTCCAGTCAGCGACTTAGGCGATCCTCCAGGTCTGCGCGTTTTGGGCCGACAGTTGCTTCTCCTACCGTGCGCAAGGCATTGGGACACTATGCTAAAGATCACTGTCGTCGAAACCCCGTCTGAAAGGCGGCTCGTCCTGTACGGGAAACTCGTGGGCCCGTGGATCGGGGAGCTACAGAAAGTTTGGGAAGACCTGCGCCAGCAACTTGGCTCGCGGAGGCCCATAGTCGACCTCAATGAGGTGACGCTGATCGACGAGGGTGCCGATCACCTGCTCGCTGCTATGTTGGAACAAGGCGCGGAGCTCTTGGCTAGCGGCGTGGCGAATCGCTGGCTGATTGAGGCTTTGAAAGCGGGAAAAACTCGAGTGGCCGTGAGAGTACTGCGGCCGCAGTCGGCGGTTCTTTCCCACACTGTGGACGCTGAACGCAATGAGATGACCACGACAGCCGAAGGAACCGTCACTCTCGAAGAAGTGCGCGCTCACTTAAACCGGGAGAAGGGCGACTTTGCGCTGCCTTACCGGGAGTTGATCGATGCTCGCCAGGCAGTTGTCATGCTTTCCTCGTCTCAGCTTCAGGAGATTGTCGAATTGTTGCGCTCCCTTGCGCGCAGCCATCGTCTAGGCCGAACCGCCGTCGTTGTATCGACCGATGTAGCCTACGGGATCATGAGAATGTTCCAGATTCTGGTTGAAGATGTCTGCGAAGTGCAGCCTTTCCGCGATTTGACAAAGGCAACTCTCTGGCTAAGCGAAGCAACACGATAGGTTCGCTATCCTTCAATCGGCAGCCGTTTCCGCGAGGTTGGATGGCGCTTCGGCGGTGAGCGCCGGATGGAATTGATAGTTTCCCTCTGCCTCAGCACACGCACTCCAAATCACCCGCATCGACGCCATCACAGGTACGGCGAGGTAAATGCCAACGATTCCTCCGACCTCGGCGCCGACCAGTACCGCGAAAATCGCCGCCAGGGGATGGATCGCCAGGTTTCGCCCCATCATCCGCGGCGAAGCGAAATAGTCCTGAATCAATCGCCAAATACCCAGCAATACAGCCATCCAGATCCAGTGGGAGTGATTGACGACACCAACGCTGATAACGGCGGCGAATGTGCTCATCCAGCCAAATGCCGGAATGAACTCCAACAATCCCCCCAACACTGCCAGGGCGATGGCGTGAGGAAATCGAAGAAGGAGCAGGGCCGAGGCATAGAAGACGAAAGAAAGCGCACAGAGAAGGGCCTGGGCCCTTATGTATCGAGTGAGCATGAGGTGGAGTTCGTTGGCTATGCCCCGAATCCTCAAGCGCCGGTCCGCAGAAAAGAATATCTGGATCAGCACGTCGGCAATGTGGGCACCATCGCGCAAAAAGAAGATCGCCAGAACGGGAATCAGGAGCAGCAAGCCCAGCACTTGCGCAGCATGGGAAAGATAATGATCTACGACTCGCACCAGGCCTTGGACGTCCTCCTTGTGTCTCGCCAGGAAGGCCCGGAAGCGAAATTCCTGTTCCTCACTCCAACCGTATTTCCCTCTCAGTTCGGCAGCGATGTCACCGGTCGAAAGGCCGTCGAGCAAAACCGGCACTTCATCTACCAATTTGACGGTATTTCTGGCGACACCTGGCGCAAATGCATAGCCCACCAGCGCGATCAGCGTCACGAAGGCGAGATAGACTTCCACTACGGCAGGACCTCGCAAATTTCTGAAGAACAAGGAATGCCGCTGCAGGAACTTGACTACAGGATCAATTAAATAAGCAAAGAATACGGCAAGGATGAAGATCAGAATGATGCGCCGTGCGCTGTAGATGGCTGCGCACACCGCGGCCACGAACAGTATCGTCAGCAGGACGTCCGCGGTACGGCGATCAGGGAATGCCATCTGTTTTTGTCCGCGCGCGAAGAAATCTGCGAGGTCCTTCCCCGCACCTTCAGCGCACATTCGCTTCAACCTAGTCGAGTGCGCACGGAGTGTGTTTGCAATCACATTGAATTTCGGTCTCGCGCACGCCGTCGGCGTCGGAGCAATAGTCACTGCAGTACGATTCCGGAGCCGCCACTGCACATTCGCACGCCGAGTAAGCGCACTTGTGTCGTCCTTGGGAATTCATTTGACCACCTCCAGACTTTCCTGAACTCACCGGAGTCGATGCAAGTCACCAGCCACTCGCTGAACGGTGACGCCGTGAACAACGTTTCTTGGAACCTCATTTCTAGTAAGTGCTTCCCTCCGAAGCCTCCTTAAGCATTCTTGGGTTACGTCCCAAGTTGTTCGCGTTTGACGAACACTTTGGCAAGTGACAAACCACCCAACCGATCCAGAATGGGGAAAACTGCTCTTGATCAATGAATTTTGGTCTTGGCACCGCGAATGCACTACGCCTCTACGCAGAGGGGTGGCGTTGCGCACCCACATGCTTCGGCAACTAGCCGCATCTCCAGAGGAGGTAGACCGTGGCTCCAGAAGCTGCGAGTGCCATCACTACCGAACCCGCGAAGCCAACGCTTGCTCCTGTCCGAGCCGCTGAGCCTGACCATCTTCCGGTTCCACCCAGACCAAACTGGCTGAAGTATCTAACCCCGATTTTGGTGGTATTGCTGGCCGGCGCAATCCTATTCACGATCACTCGGAACTGGAATTCCTGGGAGGGCGGACGAATCGAGCAGGTCACAGACGATGCCTACGTTCGAGGCGATCTCACTCCGCTGAGCACCAAGGTTGCTGGCATCGTTCGCGAAGTAAAGGTCTCAGACTTCCAAGCCGTGCACCGGGGGGACCTTCTGGTTCAACTCGACGATGACGATTACCGGGCGCAGGTAGCCCAGGCTGGTGCGGCTGTCGCGGCCGCGAAAGCTGCAATCGAGAATAACCGGCGCCAGAAACAACTGCAGCAAGCCAAAATCGACCGGGCACTCGCGGGAGTGTCGCAGGCGCAAGCGGAAATCTCGGCGGCGCAGGCGGGAATTGCGGCCGCTCAGGCCGACGTGGACCGCACGCTTCTCGAACGTCGCCGGCAGGAGGCTCTAATAACGACCAACTCCACCACCCACCAAAAGGTCGAACAAGTGGTGGCCGACGACGAACGAGCACGCGCCCAACTGGTCAGCCGTCAGGCGTCGCTCGAACAAGCCAAAGCGATGCTTACCAGCAGTCAATCGGCAGTCGATGCCGAGCGGCGCGGACTCGATGTTCTGAATTCCCAGGAACTCCTGCTCATCGCCGACCTGCACGGCAGAGAAGCCGCGTTCACTGTTGCGCAAGTGAACCTCGGCTACACCAGGATTGAAGCTCCCGCGGAAGGCACCGTGGGCGAGAGGCAGGTTCGCCCCGGACAGCTGGTCTCACCGGGAACCCAGGTGATTCCCTTCGTTGACAAGACGAAATGGGTGCAGGCAAATTACCGCGAAACCCAGTTAACCAATGTCAAAGTTGGCGATCCAGCGGAACTCCGCATCGACGAATATCCCGGACAGGTCATCCATGGCAAGGTCATTGAAATTGCACCCGCTAGCGGATCGCAGTTTGCATTGTTGCCGCCCGACAACGCTACCGGCAACTTCACCAAAGTCGTACAGCGCATTCCGGTAAAGATCGGTCTGGATGATGCCAGCTTAGCCGCCCAACTGCGACCAGGTCTCTCCGTAATTGCCACGGTCCGCACGCGACGATAGCCGGAGCATTATGGCTGCTACAACGATCACAGCTCGCCCACCTGCACCAGCGGAGATTGCGCGCGCCACCGCGATGGCGATTCCCTCTGAGCTTTCCACCCGGCCTCTGTTAGGGATTGTCGGCGTCCTTATCGGCGCCGGACTCGTCACGCTCACCGGTCGCATGCTTTCGCTGGGGATGGCAGATCTGAAGGGCCACGTCGGCATTAGTTACGACCAGGGTGCATGGCTCGACAGCGCCTATAACGCGGCCCTCATGTTTATCGGGCCCTTCAGCGTCTATCTCGGGGGTTTGCTCGGACCAAGGCGCGTCCTTCTGTTTGCCACTGCATTATTTACAGTGACGTGCGCCTTTCTGCCGCTCATACACAACTATAGTCTGCTGGTTGCGGCACTGGTTGTCGCCGGGCTGACGTCAGGCACCTTTTATCCGCTCACCCTGACTTTTGCGCTTCGTATTAGCCCTCTGCGATTTCTCCCGATCACGATGGCGTTCTATGCAACGTTCATCGATGGCTCTGTCAATATTGCGCCGTCCCTCTATGGCTGGTACCGCGAACATCTTTCCTGGCACTGGATGTTCTGGAATTCAGCCCTGATCGCGCCGGTGATGCTGATCTGTATCTATTTCGGGATACCGAAAGCCCCGGCTCGACAGAAGAGCGGCCCCGCGCCCAGTTTCGTCGGATTCCTGTACCTGAGCGCCGGATTGGCCCTGATGTTTGCCGCCCTCCAGCAAGGCCAGAGACTGGACTGGTGGCGTTCCGGCGTATTCAACGGCTTGTTTTGGTCCGGTGCGTTCCTCACACTATGTGCACTCATACGGCGACTACGGGGTCCCAACGCTCTGGTGGCGCTGCCTTATCTCTGGCGATGGAACACGGTCCTGCTGGGAAGTTTGCTTTTCTGGTTTCGATTTACGCTCACAGGCACCATCATCCTGATTCCGCAGTCGCTGGCTATTCGCGGCTTCGAAGCCTACCAGATCGGGCCGGCGATCATCTGGAGCGCTGCACCTCTCTTGCTGATTGCGTTAACTGCAGGGCTCCTGATGCTTTGGGGGCTGGACCCGCGTCTGCTGCTGGCTGCGGGCCTTACCTGCACGGCCTTCGCCGTCTACTTGAACTCTGAGTACACTACCGCCTGGTCGGCGGCCAACTACTATCGCACCGAGCTGCTTACGGGCGTTGGACAATCCGTTTCTCTGATCGGGCTGGTGGGTTGCATTATCTTGCAGGGCATATTCACGGGGGGGTTGGCTAAGCCTCCGTGGATTCTGACCTTCTCCGCGTTCTTCCATACGATTCGCTTGTTTGGGGGAACCGCGGGTGCCATCTACATGGCCCACTTCCTCGACGAACGCGAGAAGCTGCACTCAAACCTGCTGGGGCTGCACGTGACCTCGGGCAACTGGATTACGAACGGGAATCTTAACGGCCTGGCTGCGGGCGTCTATGCAAAATCGCCCGGCATGGCCGCGGCGGGCGCCCGAGCTGCAGGTCTAATCGGTGCCCGGCTGCGTCTGCAGGCCTATTCCCTGAGCCTCATTGATGGGTTCCTGTTGGTCGCGTGGACTTGCGCCATCGCACTTCTTTTCGTCGCCCTACTGCGCAAGTCACCATTGAACTATGGCGACCTCAGCACGTTGCAGCCAGTTAAGGAGACGCGTTCATGAGATGGAAATTACAGCTGTTGCAAATCACGCTGATGTTCTCCGCGGCCCTCGCCTTTGCGGGAGAGCCAGGCGATACTGCGGCCGCTCGCCACATTACCTTGCATGAGGCGGTGCAGTTGGCGCTGCAACGCAACCACAACGTCCATATCGCCGAATACAAAGTCGAGGAGAAGCAGCACGCCAAGGAGGCAGCGAAAAGCGCATATTTTCCCACCATTCGAAATGACAGCACCTTCATACACCTGACCGACACGCAGCTGATACAAATCTCCGCGGGTAGTCTCGGCGGGGTCGGAGGCAGCCCTGTTCCTCCTGGGACGGTGACCCTTAATCAGGGTGGGCGTGACCTGACGACCAGTGGCACCCAGCTGACACAACCTCTGACGACCCTGCTAAAGATCCGGCCCATGAATGACATGGCGCAAGCGGAACTGCGGTCCTCGCGACAGAGAGCGAAACAAACACAGAACGATGTCGCTCTAAAAGTTCATCAGCTCTACTACAGGGTTTTGATCGCCCAGATTCACCGTGCCGCGACCGAAGCCAGAATCAAAGCGTCGGAAGACCTGCAAAGCGAACGCGTCCAGCAGGTGAAATACGGCAGCACATTGGAAGAGAATCTGATCGAAAGCCGCGCGCAACTCCTGGAAGCAAAACAGGAGCTGCTCACTACCGACTTACAGCTCTCCGACCTTAAGCTACAGCTCAACGACGCCATAGGACTTCCACTCACAACCGCGCTGGCTCTCGATCCCAACACAGCGGAAGTGGATTCGCCCTGCGCGCGAGAAACGTGTGTGACTGAGGCGCTCACATCCCATCCCGAGATCATCGAAGCGCGCAACGAAGTGGAGAAAGCCAAAGCCGGCGTTCGCCTGGCAAAAACGGACATCTACGTGCCGGACGTGGATGCCTTCGCTCGTTACAGCTACCAGAACAACGTTCCATTTCTGGCCCGCAATTTCGGTAGTTTCGGTATTCATTTCGGCTACGACATCTTCGACTCGGGGCGCAAGCGTGCGGCCCTTCGCGAGCGCGAGTCTCAGCTGGCCCAGGCGAAAGAAAATCTTGCCCGGCTTAGTGATGAGGTCGAACTGGCAGTGCAGACCGCATACAACAAGCTGGAGAGGACCGAACAAATGCGGAAGGTATCCGAGGAACTCTTGGCCTTGCGCACCGAATCCAGTCGAGTTCTGCATCAGCGACTCGTGCGGGGAGAGGCTCTCAGTTCCCAGGCCGATTTGGGAACTGCCCAGGAACTCGACGCCCAGACGCTGCTTCTGCAGTCACAGCTGGATTACACCCAGGCCAACGACGAGATCGTCCATGCCATGGGTCGGACACCTGAATAGATGAACCCGCACTTTGATACGGGTGAACTGTAGCCCATGACTTTCATACACCAAGGCTCTGTAACCATCATTCTCGTAATGCTAACGCTGATATTGCAGAGCGTGGGTATGGCCGTTCTCATCCAGTGGCTAAAGGCTCAGTTCCCCAACGGCATTCGCCAGCTCGGCCTTTTCCGCTCCATTCTGCTCGTTGTGCGATTCACAACTTTGCTTGTCTGTTTGCACATGTTGGAGATCCTGTTGTGGGCATCGTTTTATCGCTGGCGATTCTTTGCGTCTTGGGAAGCAGCTCTCTATTTTTCGGCGGCCAATTATTCCACGGTCGGCGCGGGAGATCTGTTTCTCCACAAATTGTGGCGAATAGCAGGCCCGGTGGAGAGCGTTACTGGTGTGCTGATGTGCGGGTTCTCCGCCAGCTTCCTGTTTGCCATTGTGACCCGGCTCGTGGAGCTGGAGGACCCAGGACTAGCCGGTCTGGACGCCGGCGCTCACAGTCGAAAAATCGGCGGAGCAATCGAACAGATTGGATCGAGACAGCGAGAAACAGTGAACCCCAGATCGGCTTCGATCGCCGTGGATCGATAATGCGTATATGAACGATGCGCGAATGGCGGTCATCGCAGCGACCGGCACCGCCCGAAAGCGGGTGATCCCCGCCGTGCGCGAGCGAAACCTCTGCACCATCGCAGCCATTCATGGACGTGATCCGGACAGACTGGCGGCACTCGCGAATCAGAATGGAATTCCGCGCTACTTCGTTGACGCCGAGAGAATGCTCGATGAGACCAAGCCTGACTTTGTTTTTATCGGGTCTCCTCCTGGCCTGCATCAGGAACACATCCGGCTATGTGCCGAGAGGGATATTCCGACACTATGTGAGAAACCTCTGTGCTTATCTACTTCGAAGGCGACAATTATCCAATCGCTCCTGGCGCCACGTCAGATCCCTCTTCGAGTTGCGCACCACCTTCGACATCAGCCTGGAGTAACTGCACTCCGCGAGATCATTGCCGGCACCAAATCCGGCAGACTTCTGCGTGTTGCCATGCAGTGGGGCTTTTGGCTTAACGAGAATTCTCAGAATGCAAGCTGGAAACTTGACCCTTCAACGGGAGGACCAAACGCCTTCTACGATGCCGGAGTTCACGCCGTCGATCTGATGCTGCACCTCTTGCCCTGCCCGACAACGGTAACCGCCATCGGCCAGCAGTCACGACTTCACACGACCGTCGACAATGTCGGAGCGCTCGTCCTTTGCGGTGCAACACTCGTCGAACTGAGCGCGTCCGAGTCCACCCGATGCCCCCTCAATAGCCTGACGCTTGATTTCGAAGCGGGCTCAATCCACATCCCCCACGCCCTATCCGAACAATCATTCACGAGAATGGAAATCATCTCGCCTGCGGAGACAGTTACCCGCACATTTGAGCCCGTCAACCTGTACGGAAAGGAAATCGAAGACTTCATCGCATTGATCAAGGGCCAAGCCAGTGTCGGAACTACTCTGCAGGAAGCATGCCACGCGTTGCAGATACTCGAAGCCATCACCGAGTCTTACTCAACCGGACGGACTATTGCTCTTCAGGATTCGATGCTTGTTCACGGGTAGCTGACGGGGAATGTCCGGGCCATGCAGTAGACGATCAGAGGAAAACGTTCTGAGCCTGGGCAAGCTTCCTTTCGCCGGCGACTAGGGAATCTCAGCCCCGCCGAAGACCCGCGAGCCTTCCTTGATGAGCCGACCGCAAACGACCCGGATCCCTCTACCTTGGGTTCGACCCACCAGTCATCGTGGCTTGCTGCTCATCCGCTTTTTCCCAGCCGGAGTCGGGATTGTATTCCTTCCGGGCTTTGGCGAGAGCACCGGTCTTCTTGCCGAAGTCCTTCTGATACACGATTCCATCCTGATTGACGATGAATGTCATCACGCCCGACGATCTGTATTCCGCCGGATAAGCTAGGAAAGCGAACCCCTCGGTCATCTTGCCGTTTATTAAGTAGCTCTTCGCGCCGCCTGGGCCACTTTTTCCCTGACGCGTCAGCACGCGGTAGTAGTACCCCCGGTAAGGAGTGGGAGCGCCGTTTACTCTTCTCGCATAGCCCTCAGCCACGGCTGCGGCCACCATGGGGCCGATGGGACTCTGGGGCTCGCCAGCAGCAACTCTCCAATAAAGGCCGTTGTGCTGCCCCTCATCACTCAGGATTTTCTGGGCGTACCCGTTGTGCTGCGTAGCGCTGAACTCCTTTTGCGCCGCCACGAGTTCCTGGCAAACGCGAATGGTCGATATTTCGTTCCGGCCAATTCGCCTGTACAGAATCTCTCTCTTGCCGGCCTCGGTGTCGAAATACCACGCCCCCCCCTCGCTCACCAGCGGTATTGGCATGGGCCAATTCTTCGCACCGATATACAGAATAATAGTTCCGTCCGGTTCTGCGGCCAGGCGGTGCATTTCCTGATATTTCTGCACGAAATTGGCGCGGCTATTGGCGTCCTCGGTTTCGTCTCCAGACCAGACAATTTGCTTTCCCTCGCGTCCCAAGACTTCGAGCATCGCTTTTTCGTCGTTGTTCTGTACCGCTGTGACCAAGGCGCTGGTCGCCGCTTCCGGCGATAGAAATAACTTCTGGCCCGGTTGCGGTGCTATGGAACAGGCCGCAAGACACGTCGTCAAGAAAATAGCAGCCACGGCTAATTTTAAGTAACCCGTCCAATTCGATTCGCCAAAGTTCAAAGCCTTTCGCCCCATGTGGTTTCTCTCCATTTACAAATCACCTACCAATGCCACTAGCCGAACCTCGATCAGCGGCGCCCGCCACCGCCATGAAAGCCTCCCCCTCCACCACCGTGAAAGCCTCCGCCGCCGAAGCTAGCACCCCCGCGTTGCGAAAAGCCTCTTTCCTGTCCACCATGATCGTAGCCACTGAAAGCGCCCGAGCGGACCCCGCTCTGCCCATGAGGGTCGGCATATCCGCGAGCCGCTTGCGGGTCACCGTTGAACGGCCTGGCTGTTGCGCCAGGCCGGTTTTCAAAGTCGCCACGCCCGGCCATGTTGCCATTCGAGGGCCTGGCCCCTGAGCCGGCGCGGTCGCGCGCCCCGCCATGATCGTCGTGAACTTCGCCACGCCCGTCGCTAACTCTGCCCCGCTCGTCTCGATCCCGGTAGAAGTTATTCCGGTTGTAAAACGTGTTACTCCGGGAGTAATAGCGCTGGTGGTCGTGGATTACATGATCGTCATGCCAATCGCACCCCCAATGCCCCCAACCCCATCCCCAACCGCCGAACCAACCGATTCCGAAGCCGACTCCTCCGAACCACAGATATGGACCGTCGTACCAGATTCCGGGATACGGGTACCATCCCGGCCAAGCTACGATCGGATCACCGTAAACCACCCACGGATCGTAAGCGGGAACGTAAACGACGTCGGGAGCCGCGGGCTCTACGATGATTGTCGAGCCCTGGGTCGTCACGGTTTGCTGCGCTGTGGTTTTGAGATTGCCGGATTCTTGCGCGCGCCCCCGCATTACTTGCACCGCATCCATCACATCCTGCTCCTGGTTGTAGTAGGCGTCGCCTAAAGACGAAGTCCAGGAGAGGTTCTTGTCCATATTTCCAAGGACGGATGGGAATGCAGTAAGCGCCTTAACGCTCGGGTCCCAGGGTTGCGGGTCTACGGCTTTACACAAAGCGTCGCCCTTCAAATCAAGATGCGCCTGCAACCATCGGTCAGCTTCGACGACTTGCTCTGGAAATGTGGACGCCGCCAGAATTTGCGCCACCAATGAATCCGGATACAGCGCAATCGGCGCCACTAGCTGCTGCAGTTGTTCTGGAGTCTGTTGTACGCGTGGCGTCGGCGATTGTGCCGTCTGTGCCGGGGCTCCGGCGTCCTGAGAAGCGAGCAGGGTCTTGGGCCAAGTCGCTAATATCAAAGCCAACGACAACAGAGAAACGAGAATCTGTCGGTCCATTCGAGGCCTTGCAAACCGTGCGCTCTGTCCGTAACTGTTCATGTTGTGACCCTTCTCACTCTCACGGCCGGGGGCCTCCTACAGATCGAGATAAGCATCCTTGGTGCACCGCCTAGCCTAGGCGGTTTGAATTCCCGCCAGAAGCCACTCCTTCGGCACCGACTGAAACACGAACTGCTGTTCAGGGGCCATGAAGTCGATTTGGCACCGCGGGCACGTGAACTCCCACGACCCCACATGACCGTTTCTTGCCGAGTACTTCGGTCGGAAGGCAATCCCGATCGCACCACAGCCGGGCATTGGGCAAATGGCTCCCGCCGCGACTTCCGCACTGAGTTCGTCCCAGTCATCACGCATTGTGCCCTCCTTTTGAAAGCGTTCGTGCAGCCGCTCCGAGGTCGGGGATAAGACGGCCCATGCAACGGAGCAATAGGCCCCTCCCTCGATCTGTCGAGCTGGGAGCAATATCGTCGGGGACACCAAAAACTGGCTCCGGAAGCGGAACCGCAATCACTGTTCCGTCTTCTCCCAGGCGTAGCGTCATCGCACAGGAGCACTTTTGACAAAGCCAGAAGTACTCCACACGAATGAATTTGGCTGCAGGATCACTCTCTAGGCGAAAGAGACGGCCTTCTTGGAGATATTGAAACGAAGTCGAACACGACGGATTGCTGCACTTGGCGACCATAACCTCCCCGCTGCCTCCCTGTCGCTACCGCTTGGTTGCTATGTCTAAGCAAGGAGTAAGCAGGTGAGTTGCCACCAAGAACTGCGCTCATGTGAGAGTGATGACCGGGCAACTTCGCCAATTGTTTGGCACAAGTCAACATTTTTGACACTTGGCCGCCAACCATACACTTGACATCGCGCACGAGTTTCAGCTCCATCCACATCGGATTTGCGAGCCGGATCGTGGGAGCGCGACATCACGGTGGCGGAGGAATTGGCATCGGCACATTGCCGGTAGCTCCTGAGAGTTAAGAATCGAATTCAAACTTAACCCCGAAACTGCGTTCCCACTGACTTAAACGGGGCTCCATAATTTGGGAAGGAGATGCTGTCTTGCATCAAATTCGCGAAAAGATTCAGCAATGGGCTTATGAATCGTATCTGGAAGTTCCGTTAATTCCCTCTTTCCAGCTTGCGAGCAGGCGAGATTAGTGCTTACCCTTGCTTGTGACTTTGCCCAGGATAAACTCTTGGGCCAGACTTCCGGCAACATGCAGAGCCATGCCGACCCCAAAGCTTCCGAATACATGCCCAGCATTGCGATTTGATTGTGGGTAGTAAGCCATGGAAATGGAAGATGAGATCAAACTGCCTCCCCACTGAGAATAATTCGGCTGCCATGCTCCATTGTCTCCCTTACAGATAAATGGAGCCAAGATGGCGTGGAGGGCCCGGGACTTCTTTGTGCCGCTGCCCTGATAAAAATAGCGAGGGTCCTGATGCAGGAGAGATGGCAGAATAGCGTTGCCGAACAAGCCTTCGGTGGTGCCGCCGGCGAGGTCAGCACCCAACCGCTTGCCATATCCTTTCGCACCTTGCCGGTAATCAGGCGTGTCAGCGGCCTGCTGGACACCAGCCCACCCAGCCGCGCGGGCAAAGAGTGCCGGACTGGTGAGACTTTTGTACGCGAGCTCGAACTTCATCTTCGTGGTAAGAGGCTCGGGGTGCGGTTCGTAGGTCACATACATATTGGGTATGAAGCGGAATATTCGCTGCTGTTCTTCGGCTCTTAACTCTCGGGCGGCAACTTCGTTCTCGGAATAACTCACAGTAACAGCCCGCTGTACAGCCAAAATGCGCAGTTTGACGTCGGTTATAGTTTTCTCTTGCCCGGGTTCGACTGTAACGGACGAGCTCCACTCTGCAAATCCTTCAGCAGTGACGATGACCTGATAGGCAATTCCCGCCGTGACATGCTGGAATGCAAAGGATCCACCGTCATTTGTTACTACTGCGAGACGATCGTCAGGCGGCCCTTGAAGGACTACGGTGGCATCGGGAACGGGATCGTCGCTGGTATCAACCACCGTGCCTAGGATGCTTCCTGTTTTTGCATTTACCGCTTCAGTAGACTGCGCGGACGCAGGTACAACAAGGAGCAATCCACCCGCCAAGAAGATCAGCGGCAACACGTGTGTGACTTTCAGGAAGGCTCCCAGTCGCCGGTCAGGCATCCTAGGTCTGTTGTTGTGCATCGACGACATTTCTAGCCTCTGGACAGGGTGAAATTAATTGTGATCCGGGAGTCAACTTCGACCGGTTCTCCATTCAACAGGTACGGCCGGTAGCGCCATTGCCTCACCGCATCTATAGCGGCTTGCGCCAGCAGCGGCAAACCGCTTTCGACTCGCACATCCTGCACGCTGCCATCCTTGCCGATCACGGCCATCAGCACTACTGTTCCTTCAATTCGCGCCCGACCAGCCTCCGGCGGATACTGCGGCGCAACGTCGTGGACGAGGTTCGCTTCCGCTACCCGTGCGGCGATACGCATTCTCTTAACCGGCGTCGGCACAGGCGATTTCGCAAGGACTGGAACGTTTGGCGCGCTATTCAGCATTTCGCTAAACACTCCGCCCGGAACGCCGCCGACCACTCCACCGGGAACTCCCCCAAGTATTCCGCCGGTTGTACCGGCGAGAGGTAGTGGCGGTTCTTGCGTCCTACGAATTGGCGTGGGAATGCCGATGCTTGTTGAGGTATACGTGGGCGTGGGCGCTTGAAGCCTCGTGGGATTGGAAGCTTCGGCCGGCGGTACATATAACATTGTTAGCACTTCTCTTTTGGGCAGCGTAACCGCATGAAACAGCGGAATGACAACTAACGCTAGTAGGAAGAGTAACTGGAAGGCCAGCGATCCAACTGCCGCCCAGGGATTTCGCGGCCGTAACTTCCAGCCTGAGTCAATTAGACTGTCGTGAAATATACAACCGTCTTCCTTTATTCTTCGCAGAGGCGAAGAGACGGGAAGCTGTTCTTTCCCTTCCGCCTGAAATACTGCAATTCGCGAATCAATTCGCAACCGTAGCCTAGGAAAGGCCGACTCTGCATTGCAATGAACTAAACCCGAGTGATGGTCAATATTAGTAGCCACAGCACATTGATCCCCTTTCAATCAGCATCGCTCTCCCTATCCGTGAACTGCTATGCGGACTAGGCCAGAGCGTCACGTGTCTGCAAAAGCATTTCGTCGGCCAAACTCGCTTTCCGTCAACTCTTTGCAGGGAATGGACGTGGACGATTGAAATCGCGCTTCGGCGTCCACATTTCGGCGCATGAGAACGGAACGACCAGATATAGAAGCGCCCTTAATATCATTAGTTTGTAACCTGATACGCATGACTTCACCTGCGCTGACGCTCGGCCGGCCTCATGATTGCCACTTTCGTCACCGGTACCATGTTTCCGGCAAGCAATGGTTTGTTCCCGATCCTGGCCCTTGCCAGAATGTTAGTATTCGCGAAATCGTGATTGCCGCCGGGTGCAAGAGGTCGAAAATAGTAGATCGTGGTCGCGAGAACGGGCCCGACCCTGACGCCCTCATGGGGCAACTCGGAAGAGCGGAGCCAGTCGAGGAGTCGGGCAGTTTCAAAGTACCGTCGAGAATCCTCCGCCAGTACAAGATCTCCGTACTGTGGCGCGTAATCAGGATCATAGAGGGGAATAACTTGAATATCTTTGCGGCCGTCGCGCTCGAGGTAGTAGCTCATGCTCTTCGGCTTGCTCGTCGCCAGACGCGCGCCCGGCGGAGCACTTCGAGACACCGCTTCCGCCGTTTCGCGGGCATCGAGTTCCGAAATCTCATCGGGAGAAAAATACTGGGCGATTCGACCGGTGCCGCCCCCGAGTGCATTGAGATACAACGAATAATAGGGACCCCAGGCGTTCAGCTCTAAGCACGTACAACCAAATACGACGACCGTCGCAAGGCCGAGCACCCTTGGCGCCCCACTGCGCCGTGAGAACCATTCGTGGAGTTGTTGGACGGCGTAGCCCCCAGCCAGGAAAAGGAACGGCAAGGCGCCCAGGAAATACCGGATCCATTTTCCCGGAAAAGCTGAAAGGCCAAGGAATTGAATGAGACCAAATGAAAGGAAAAATGTGGAAATCAACGAATCTCGGCGTCTTAACAGAAGCAGGCTGCCTGCAAGGATTGCCGCCAGTACGGGAGGCGGAGTCTTGACCGCCAGCAACCAGGCGTAGAAGTACCACGGCACCGTCGTGTGTGTGAGCGACGGCTCGTTAAGATAGAGTGTCCCTGCGAGGTTATAACCACTGTGCTGGGCTCCTCCCGCTCGTATCCAATGCAACATGCTTTGTACGTCAGCCGGCACAACCACGACGGGGTTGCACACCAGGAACGTAATCGCAATCAGCACGAAGAACCGCGGAAACCGGGAGCCAATGCCTCCTCTGGGGTCGAGGCCGCGCCGGCCTGCCAGGAACCAGGCAAGTGCGTTGAGCCCAAACAGTTGCGGAGCATACTTGGACGCGAACGACAATCCAAAGCCGATGGCACTAAGATCTAGCCACCTTTGAAACTGGGTTTCCTTTGTTGCTTGTTTGGCTCGCAGGTAGAAGTAACACCCCAACAATGAGAAAAAAACAAGTGGAGTCTCTTCTTTCAGAAGTCGATTGAGGGCAATGGGCAGCGGACTAAATGCCCAAAACGATGCTGCCGCCAAGGCCCCGATACTGCCGAGAAGCGAGCGCGCCAACAGGTAGAGCACGAAAGTTGTTGCCGCACCGAGGATCACGTTCGGCAGCCGGAGCCAAGCCTCTGGAGATCCTGTCGGCCATCCATGCCTGAGCGCGAGACCGTTCCACTGCTCTCCCACGCTCAAACCTCCCCAGGCCAGCAGCTTCATCAGCATGGGGTGTTCGCCATTCACCGCGACAAAATGACCTTGTCGGTATTCCTGAATGGCCTGCCACTTGGCCGCCTCATCTTCAGAAAGGCTGTAGAAGCCGACTTGATGCACGCGGAGTGCGAACGAAACGAGAGTGAGTAGAAGGACGAGCCACAACTCCGCTTGTCGTGAGAATCGGCGGTTGCTGGTTTCGCCCTTGGCCATTGCGCCTAGTCTCCTTCCACTGCTGTAGGAGGCTGGAGCAACTCGGCCACCGTATAAGATGTGCGCGTTGCCGGCGTGTGGTATTGCCAGACCTGCAGATCACCCAGCAGGCCAAAGGCGAGCAGTTGCAATCCAGCCAATATCATCACGGCACCGAAGACCACTGCTGCGCCGTGCTCTCCAATGACACTGATGTGGTATGCGATCTTCTCGATCAGCAGCCAAAAAGCCACGCCTAACCCGATCATGATGTTCACGCAGCCGAATCTTCCAAAAAAATGCAATGGACGCGCTTTGTATTGCAGAAGGAACCGAATGGTCATCAAATCGAACAGCACACGAAATGTGCGCGAGATACCATAGTGGGACTTGCCGCGCTGGCGATTAACATTGTGGATGGGAACCTCGCAGATCGAGGCTCCATAGGCAGAAGCGAGCGCCGGTATAAAGCGGTGCATCTCTCCGTAGAGCGGTAAACGCTCAAGAACTTCGCGGCGATAGGCTTTGAAAGTCGTTCCAAAATCGTGGATGTCAACTGCGCTCAGCTTTGCCATCAGCCAGTTCGCGCAACGCGAGGGAAATCGGCGCAGCCAGAAGTTGTCAATCCGCTGCTTACGCCATCCACTCACGATGTCGTAACCTTTACTGAGCATGTTCAAGAAGATGGGAATGTCCGCCGGATCATGCTGCAGGTCCCCGTCCATCGCGATCACGTACTTGCCGGTCGTTTGCGCAAAGCCGGCAGCCAAAGCCGACGTTTGCCCAAAGTTGCGCCCCAGCCGCACAACCGTGACCTGGTGATCGATGGTGGCGATATCGGAGAGGAAACGGTAAGTGAGGTCGGTACTGCCGTCGTCCACGAATATCAGTTCGTAAGTTTCACCCGTAGCCTCCATGACCGAATGCAGGCGGTCGTACATCTCCATGACATTTTCTTCTTCATTGTGAAACGGCACGACGATTGAGATCTTTGGCATCCGCAGTTTTCCTGAGAGCAGCTTCTTCGCACCGCTCGCCTGCTTTCGGACAATGAATAGTGCAGTACGCTCTCCAGACTGCATCGAAGCCATGGAGAAACACGAAGTTATTGAGCGACTTGATCTTGCCGGAGCTTAGGTGGATCATTTGGAGTCCGAATCTTCACCTGCCAATTGGCGGAAGTTGGCACGTGCCGAACTTCTTGTCAGATCCGGACGTCTGAACGCCGTCGAGTTCATCACTAGGAGAACTGACATCGCCGGTCGGACCAAACGAACAGACTCCATACGACAATGAGAATTGGGTTCGCTTGCACTCGGCTCGAAGTAACTGAGTCTGCCAGCGATTTGGCGGATTCGGAATGCCAGAGGTTTGCCTTCACCCGACAGTAACAACGACACTTCACTCGCGTTCTTGTACTCGTTGGGATAGACTCCGTTCGGTTGCGGGCACTTCGGCCTGGAGCTTATTCCTTCATCGACCGCGGTGAACAGAAAGAGAGAGTATGGGAGGTTTGATTCCTTTAACCGACGCGTCTCGACGTCCTGCGCGCATCCCCGTGGTCACGGCCTTTCTCATTCTCTTGAATGCCTTCGTTTTCGGCACACCCTTTTGCAACAGGTCGACCGCGAAGGTATCGCGCAGCCGGTGACTCACCATGTAGCAGACCTTCGGAATCTCCGCGTCATCGAAGAGCTGCGCAATGTACTTGGCCCAATTCTTCGTGACGCTCTCCTCTAACCCGTTGCCAGACCAAAACACATATCTGGGATTCCCGTTGAGGACGGTTAACAGCTCTTGGGCAACATCTGCGGGGATGGGCACGGATACATGCGTGCCGGTTTTCTGCCGGGACGTGACTATGCGGTACAGCTTTTTCTTGTCATCGTGAATGATTCCCGACCGCTGAATGGTAAGCGCGTCACGGATGGCAAGGCCGCTCCAGCGCATGAGCTGTAACAGCGCGTGGACGCGGGCACACTTCTGCCTGTCATCGGCAAAGGTCGCATAGCATGTGTCAAGCAGCTTTGCGTACTCGGCCTCTGTGAGCGGCATCGTGGGGTCTTGCTCAACTTGGACCTTGGACACTTGCGGAATGCGGGTCAGCCACTCCGCTTGATAGCCGTAGCGGAGGAAGGACCGGAGACGCTCACGGACCTTTGACCGGGTGAGAGACGCCGGATAGTGCTTGTCCCACGTTGCCGCGTAGCCCGTGAGCAATTCGCGGGTGAGTCCTTGGACCGTATAGACGCACTGTGCTGCGCAGTAATCGCGGAGCCGGTCCAACTCACGCTCGTATTTGTCAATGACCTTCTCTGTGATGCCCTGATTTTTCTTGTCTTGAATGAAGGTCTTGATTGCGGCATCTAGGGCTTGACCCTCTTCCACCACGGCGGGCTTGCGCCCGGCTAGTTGGTCATCCAAGCGGCGCTTTGCCTCTTCCGCGCCCGTCCATGACCTCGTGCCCGCCTTCTTGCGGTATTGCTTCCCGCCTTGGCTCCAGCGTAGATGCTTTCGGCAATTGCACCGCTTGCTAAATTCATCCCCGGCGTACTTGCAGCCCGGCGTGTGCCTCACGAAGATTGTGATGAGTGGCGCGTCCATGCAACCGACGTAGCACAGATTTAGCACAAGAGAAATAGCACCAAGGTAATATTATTGATTATAAAGCAGATAAATATGGCGGAGAGAGTGGGATTCGAATTTACTCGAAAACGTAGTTTCAACAACATAGAGAGCGCGGCGGGCACCGTAAAGCAGTGGAAGGCAATAGTAAGCAGTGCTAATGGATCACAAACGGATCACAATGCAAGACTGAAGCTGAGGCTGTTGCCTTTGTCGTTTGCCAATCTGTCGGACTCCAGACCGGAACCACCTCAGCTGAGTACATCCGCCTTTGGCACGGAGACGCCAATCTTCTGCGCCAGAGCTTGAAAGCCATCCAGCAAACGGCAGCCGTGATCCTCGGGGTCACATCCCCCCCCGAGGAGGGGGGACGGTCGAACTGGGCCGCCAACCGTCATCCGCATGAAATCGCCCAGCCATCACTGGAGTGCGGGCTTACGCTGCTAATGATGCAGCAAATACCAGACGCAGCAACCGAATGCGGATGCCAGGAAGAGCAGCACGAAAAGCAGTACTGGGCGTAGCAGAACCATGATGATCGCGGGAATACAAGCTGCTCTTGCAACTTGGAGGTTGCCGAGTGGCAGTGTTACTCCGGATGGATTCGGGAGAGCCGTCGTCCACGATGTCTCTTCCGGCCACTGCGTCACTTCGAGAATCCGTTTGACGTCGGAGCGTTGCAGGTAAGTCCGCGTCTTCATCCGGCCAACCCAATAGTCATGCTGGCGAAAGCTCTTCTTGAAAAATCCAACGAAGGCCGCGAATCCAGAGCCAGCAAGCTCTTTCTGCGCATCGGCGGTAACCGCGACGATCTTCATCTTATCGCGGTCCTCAAGCTGAGCCGCGGCTTCGAGCGTGGCAAGGACGCTAACGAAGGCGTCCGCCGCGTCCTGACCTGCGCCGGCGAGGACCCTCTTGTATTCGACGCTGTACTGCTCGCGAAGACGATGCAGCCTTGCCTCCTCACGGTTCGGCATGAGCATAGCATTGAGGTCGGTGGATGCCTTAGCGAGTGAGTCGACATTCAGCTCTCCCTGAGCAATTGCATCGGCAAGCTGAGATGCGCGTGTGTCCAATACCCTGATGTTCTGGTTGACACCCTCGGCGATGATCCAATCGTGAAACATGGCCTGGCGCAAGTACACATTGACCAGCTGTTTCAACTCGTTCCAGATTGTGATCTTCTGAGCCCGCAGATGCTGAGCGCTGGACTTGACTGAGTGCGGCGTGACGAAGACATACAGACGCTCGCTGCTGTCGCAGTGCGCAGCCGGACCAATTCGTTCCTTGCGGTCGGCTACGGCAGCGTCGACAAGGTTTTTCGCGATTCCAAGAGGTTGGTTCTGAAGCACTCCCCCGTCCGAGAAAGCGAACTCCGTTGGCGATGGGCCGGGCCAGTCAACAAAGGATTTGCCCTGTACCCAGAGACGCCGGTTGGCGGGAAGACGGTCTCCAAACTCGTCGACGCTGCGTTGGATCCCTTTCGGTCGGAAGGCAGCTGGAAATGCTCCCGAGCCGACGGCCGCGTGGCACATCTGCTCCCACAGCGTGGCGTCTGTTTGGCCATCGGCAGCAACTTTGAAGAGCTTCTGGTCAACAGAACTGGTGTAATTGAAACCGCCTTCGTCACTTCCGAGAATCGGAATCATGTAGTCGATTCCGTTGAGATTGGTGAGAGCCAGGCCAACGCGGATCGTCTGAGGCACGCCGTTGACCTGCTCGACCGCTGCGTGTGGCCCGCTGCCCTTCCGCAGCATGGAGGAGACGAGCATATCCTTGCCGATGGAGTCGACAAGGTCAGAGGAGAAAAGCGAATGCCACTTCTTCTCGCTCCGTCGCATCTTGACTAGTTCCATCAAACTGATGCGTTCCACCCACGCCTGGTAGAGCGAGTTGGTGAATTCCCCTTCGAAGCAGCGTCGTACATGAGGCGTTGCGAGACCATTGCTGCGGTCATGCCACCCGCAGATGCGCCGGTAATGACGTCCACATAGATCTTCTTATCATCACCGGGACCAGCTTCGTTGTATGAACGGATCGCTCGCATCAGTTCGTACAACACACCCGCTTCATAGCTTCCCAACGAGACAGCTCCTGCAATCGTGATCGCCAGCCGTTTGGCCATGGGTCTGTTCGCCTCTTTTCCAATGACGCAATTTACAAGACGCGGCTAAAGGCTATGGGAAACATGCGATCGCTGCATCTCTCTGGAAATCGTGCTTAGTGATTCAACACCGCCTGTTTGTTGAGCAGATCTGAATTGATGAAGCTGACGACCGAGCTGGTTTCGTTGGCAGTGGGGCGGGTCACGGTGGCCTGCATACCCGCTTTTCCCGCATCGCCCCATCCAAAATTGCGAAGGTCCCACTGACCGGCCGGCAGAACGGCGGGATTGATGCCCGGAACGTCTGTGACTTTCAGCAAGACCATGGCACGGCTCGTCTCGGTGTGACAACTGACGCAGTCGGTGTTGAAAAAGAAACTCTTTGTGGGATCGGCGATGGTATCGAGAATTTGCTTGGTTTGATCAGCAACGGGAGCCGGAGTAGCGAAGACTGCAGAAGTGGAGACGCCATTGCGTTGCGCGACTGGAAGGCTCGTGCGTGATACGGCAGCGTTCTTGCAGGTGATGGGGTTGAGATTGTCGGTATGGGGGTCGGGCACTACGCGCGGACCTTTCGTTCCGGCGGGAGTTAGCATCTCCGCGAATTGCTTGTCACCGTCAAGTGTCGGTCCGTGCACTGCCGAAAAGTGACCAGTTCCATCGCCGACAATCGATAGGAATATCCACGGTGCCGGAGCGTTGGCTGGCAGTCCGGCGATGGCCATGGAACCCAGGCGCAGAGCGGAGAGGTGCTTTTCGAGGAGCAACAACATTTCATTGCGGACGCCGCTGGCCGTGGCAGGATCGGCCAGTCCGGGATGAATACCGAGGGGGACGCCGACGGTGGAGACGGCATGGGAGCCTATTTGGCCGTTGTTCAGCTTGGTTCGCAAAGCCGCAACATCGGCGACCACAGAATTGAAAGCATTCATGTCGGGTTGGAAGCGGACAGAACAATCGGCTGTGGGCGGAGGGTCCGGTGGAAGGTTGATGAAATTGAAAATCAGGTGACCTGCAATGTCGAGGACTTTCGGGCTGCCGTCTGGATTCTTAATGATGGGCTGAATGATCAGACGAATTTCCGGAAGTTGGCCGAATTGGGCACGGATATCCTCCGAAAGGCCGGGCGCCCCAGCGTCGATGCGGACTCCAGCGATGAACCAGGTGTCGATCGATCGCGCTTCGGTCGGAAGGCTAATTTGGGCATTAGCGCCAGCCACTTGGACCTGCGCACTGTTTGCGATGGCCAGGAATTGTTCGAAAACCGAGTCCGGCCAGATGGGATCGCGCTTAGAAGGGTCTTGAGGATTTTGCGTTGTAACGTCACGAACGGCGATGAGATTGGCAAGATCTGCAGCCCGAGTCGGCACGGGAAACAGCCAGGAGACATCGTTAGCGGAGAGCGGAGCATTCGGCTGGGCCTGTGCCGCGCCAGGAGCGGTTTCGGACTTGGAGCTCTCGCCAGAAAGCTCTTTCCTGCACGCCATGCTTACGACAAAGATTCCCAGTACCGCCAGTTTTACATAACGCGAAGTAAGGACTGCGGAAGTATTCATGTGACTCTCCTGAAGTCAAACGCAAACCTTGTTGATGCCCTTGCGAAGCGCTGATGCCCAGGCGATCAACTAAATTACAAAGTCTTCAGATATTCAATCAGGGCGAGGCGCTCGTCGGGCTTGAGCAGCGGGCCGATGATGCCTTGACCAGATCCGTTGTTGAACTCGTGGCCGGAGTTGGTGTTCCCTCTAATGGAAGTGTCAAACCTGAACCCATCAACAAATTTCTCGCTCTGGTAGCCGACGTTGACAGGATCGTATTCGCGATTGCCAAGGTAGAAGACTTTCGGACGCTCTGCGACAGGGGAAAGCAGGGCATAGAGATTTGGGACGGAGCCGTTGTGCAAATAAGGTGGAGTGGCCCAAACGCCGTTGAGCGGCCGAGGTTTGTATTGGAGCAACGCGCGAACGCCATTAGGCCGGAAGCCGTTCATTTTGTCGCGAAGTGCGGGCGGAGTAGGTGGGACTTGGTCGTCGTACCAGCGATTCACAACGGCGGTTACAAGTTGCTTGAGCGCGCTGCCGAAATCGGTGGTTGTCACAACTTGTCCGGCGTCGTTGGTGATTCCGAGGCTGGCAGGAATGGCGACAGTACGGTTTCTTAGGTCTTCGGCCTGAGCCGAGTCCGTGCCGACGTGCGCGATATCGATCATGTTCAAGTTGAGGTAACGTTCGTGCGACGCATTCTCCGGCAACCATTGGGGCACAGTCCAGAATTCGGGATCGTTAGTCGCAGGAAGGTGACACTTTTGGCAGCGATCTTTGTACAGAGCCTCGCCTTTGGTGGCTAGATCTGTATTTATCGCCGGGAGGATTTTGTCCGGCCATTTCGGTGAATTGAGACCGCTGAAGCCGTGCTCTGCGTCGGGCGGTTTTTCGCCGGCGAGGAGTTGTTCGAGTTGGAAAATAGTGTCGACTTGCACGCTGGAGGTGGTCAGCTGGTCTTTCGCGACGGGGAAATTGACGGTTGCGCGAACACCAAGGGCTTCACCGGCATTGCGGGTCATGGGCTGCTGGATAGATCCGTTGTACTGGACCCACTCGTACCACGAGGCGTTCCAGATACGCGGGAAATGTACCGGAGCAGTGTAGGCGAGGAAGTTTTCGTGGTGGTCGATGTCAAGGGCGAAGACGGTATTGCCGATGCGGGTGAGGGCGTCGAGGCGGGCATACCCTTCGTCCACGGTCCGATTAGCGACAGCTTTTTCTAAATCATGAACCATCATAACCTGCGTATAGACTTCATCGAACTGTTTGCGGAGTTTCGTTTTCGCATCCTCACTCGCGGCCGGGCCAAGCACACGTTCAGCGAAGCGAGCAAAGCGGCCTGGAACCCAGCGGGTGTAAATGATGGAGAGGCCCACGGCCTTCTGGAAATTCTGGACATTCGTGAGAGCAGTACCGCCATCAATGAGAACGGTGGTTTTATGATAGGTGAAACGGCCAGTGTGGCATGCGGCGCAGGTCAGACCCAAAGAAGTCATGGGCGCATTTGTCTGAGGATTGCGCAAAGCCGAGCCATCGGCTTCGCGCACAGGGCCGCCGTGCGCGAAGCCGATGGGGAGTTCTGGTTTGCCTGTATCCACAAACGAAGGAATGAAACCGTACCGATCGAGGTAGGCCGTGTCGCTGAAAAGCGCTGGCGCGGCTAGCGAAAGCGAGGGTTGTTCCAGTGCCACGAACCATTCGTAAGGAATGCCAAAGGTCTGTGTACCTTGGTCGGCGTGGTGGAACCAGTTTTGTTGGCTCGGCGTCCAATTCTGAGGGAGCCACGTAGCATTATCGACCGGCTGGTATCGCGGTAGTTTTACTGTGAGCTTGTCCGTCAGATATTTTCCGCCGAGACCGAGCAGAACAAGTACGACAGCTCCGAAACTGAGACCAAGCTTCTTCTTCATATTCGATCCGCTGCCCTCGGCCCAGGACTGCCAGCGCCTCTCATTACCTAAGCGTTGTTGATTTGATCCGCTACACACTTTGAAAGCGATAGTCGTGGAAGCGACCAGTGCTGCAAAAACGAAAGAAAGCGCGCCGATACTAGGTCGCTTCATAGTAGTTCTCCACGTTAGAGGACTTGATAACCTAGCCAATGATTTCTTCCGGCAATTCATCATCCAGACGCACCGCGCCTTCACAGGACGAAGTCGTCATGCTTATGCACACACATTCGCGGATGCGCTCAAGATCGCGCCGAACAAAGCACCGCCCCTCGGGAAATTCGGCGGTAGAAGCCCCCTCGGATGTGAAACTCAGGTCGAGCCTCACTCTTCCGTGCGCGAATTTGGGCAGCATAGGCTCAGAATCATCGAATGTCAACAGCGAAAAGTAGCTAGAATCGGCAAGTCGCCGAAGAGTCGGACCTCGGTGGGTCAAGGTAAGAAGACGCGCCCAGACTTGCAAGTGCATGGCAGCGATGCTTGTGAACACGGTCACCTATAACTATTGTGTACAAAAGCGTCCCAATCGGTGTGAGGAAGGCTAGTTTGATCTTACTAAGCGGCAATGTAGCGATTGGTGCCGCGTTCAAAATATTGCGATCAACTCACCGGTGTCGGGCTGGTGCGTGGCGAGAGCCAGCCGCTACCCGGTATCAAGGCTGATGATTTCCTCCGAACGGCGATTGCGGATGCCCAGACGGTGATCTACCGGCTCAAGGGGATGACGAGGCGAAGCGCTTTGCTGCGCGCACGGAGGTGTTGGCACCGTCGGCTGACTTAGACTCCGCGCTGGACGAAGTCCGTCGGACTACCGAAGCGACCGTAAGTAGGATTCTGGTGATCACTCAATACTCGACTTGCCAGAAAAAGCACTCAGTTTTATTTTGTTCTTATGTTGACTTGGACATTGGTTGTATCAGAATAGTGATTCTACCCCTATATTTCTCATTTGTTATTCGGAAGCATGAACTTCAATGTGGTTCAATAGACATCCGCTCAACAATTCGCTGGTGGTGTTCGTCCATGGCATCTTTGGGGACAACTGGGGAACGTGGCTTGGCGTGCCCGGCATCATTCAACGCATGGCTGAGCATGATCCATTGGTTCGCAGCTATGATGTTTATTCTTTTCAGTACGATTCGACTGCGTTTCATCAACCTCCGATCATTCCCTTTGCCGTCGATGGCTTGCGTCAGTTGCTTAATAGGATTCAGGGAAAGTACGAAACCGTGGCACTCATTGCCCACAGCCAGGGAGGATTGTTGTCGAAGGCGTTTATTCTTGAAGAACTGCAAGCGGGGCACGGTTGTAGTTTGAAAGTGGATCTCCTAATTACCCTCGGCACACCTCATGCGGGCCGGAAATTGTTGAACCCGTTGCATCGCATCAGAAAGCTTCCAGGTGTTCGGATGCTAGGGCAATTGACGCAACTGGCGGCGCGAAGTGAGACAGTGCGTTTTATTCGTGAAAATTGGACTAAAGAACACGTAATGCGCCTTCCCGAAAGTGCTTCAAGCACTAAGCGTCACATCCGATCAGTCGCGGTAGTGGGGGCGTACGACATATGGGCCGGGGGGGCAGGATCGGAGGGATATAGGGAGGTAGACGTGCGAAATTATCTTCAAAAAAGTCACCCGGCTCTTGCGAAACCAGGCTCTGAGGGTGAAGCACTCAGTGAGCTGATTGTGGGGGAACTGAGCGATCATCGTCGTCCCAGTGCAGTCTTGACGGAGATCAAGAAAATTCGCAGCGATCAAGAATGTCCTGCCTCAGCTGGAAATGGAGAAAGCGTTCCTCCGTTAAGATAACGGAGCGAACATATGAGGAAGGAACGGAAGCATTTCACCCCGGAAGAAAAA
>Ga0224558_1000040_pt1 | contig 146417 bp, 105 predicted proteins | sample 714S32024metaG_FD_180682 | JGI IMG/M metagenome (GOLD analysis project Ga0224558, IMG submission 180682) | Peat soil microbial communities from Stordalen Mire, Sweden - 717 S3 20-24 | ecosystem: Environmental > Terrestrial > Soil > Wetlands > Peat | place: Sweden: Norrbotten County, Stordalen... | reverse complement strand
CTGGCCGCATCCGACCTTGGGCAAGGCCCACCAATTCATGGCGCGGACCGCCCCGACAAGATCCATCCGCCCACCAGAAGCGGCACCCGCCCGCTCTTTCCCTTCCCCCACTGTCTGAATTGCAGAAGAAATTGAAAAACTCCTTGCCGCCATCAAGAAACCTGATATGAATTGAGCACCTCGGAGTGGCCGGTTTTGATTCGACCCCGACTGGCTGGTTTTGAAGTGACCGGTGACACCGGGTGGGACGAAATAACTTGGCAATATCAGGGAAAGGGTGGGAATTCAAACCAACGAATTGAATCCATGGCTGCTTTAACTTTAGATCGAGTCCTGACCGAAGCCGAGGCGTTGCCGGCGGACGAACAGGAAATACTCGAAGGGCTGCTGCGCCAGCGTCGCATCGAAACGTGGCGGCAAGAAACAGCGGCAGAGGCCAGGAAGGCCGTCAAAGCTTTTCGCTCCGGCAAACTCAAGACTCAGTCGGCTGAAAACCTCATCGCCAGATTGCGCAAGAGCAAGTGAGCCATGGCGGAGCTTGTTCCCACGACCAAGTTTGAACGGGCGTTCCGTCGCATAATCAGGAAAAACCCCGCGCTACAACCGCAAATCGAGACGGCTCCGCGCCGACTGGCGGAGAATCCCAATGATACCCGCCTGAAAACGCATCACTTGAGCGAACCACTGGCCGGACTACACGCCTGTTCCGCCGGTTAAGTTGTGATCAAGCTGTCACAGATTGCGCAAGCATTTTTGCCGCTGAAGCGATGCTTTGAGCCAGCATTTCCCTCGAGGCTTTCACCGATAAATCGGAACGGGAAGCAAGCTTATCCAGGAAATCTTTGTCGGCGTCGTCAGTCCCAATCGCAATGATTTCAACTCCGCTTGCTTTCGCGCGGGCGGCGATATCCAGGACGGATGGAGGATTGTCGGGTATCCCGTCCGTGACAACCACCAAAGTCCGCATTCCGCTAATGGAGCTTAAATGATCTGCTCCCACTTGAACTGCTTCAGCCATGTTGGTTCCTCCGTCATCCCTCAGGCCCTCAATTTTGGGCCGAAGTTGGTCAATCTCCCGGGTTGGCCGGCAAAGGAAGGTGGCATGATCGGAAAACCGAATGAGTCCAACTGAATATCCCGTGCGCAGAGCCTCCGCTGTAAAATCATTTGCCCCGGACTTGGCTTGTTCGATCTTGTTGCCGGCCATGCTTTCCGAACAGTCAATCAAGAGAATAGCCGCTTGCAAACCGGGTTGTGGCTTCGGCGCCGCTTCCAGTCCGCCGTCTGCCAGCATTTGTGTCGCCGACGCCAGGTTCTCCGCCATCTGCCACCCCGTCATCGGCGCTTTGGCCTCGCATTCCTTGCGCAGCGCCTCCGGTCCTGCCAGCGCCCGCTTCAGAGACAGTTCGTCGCACGCCCGCGCCGCCGAGGATATCGCCGCCAGCACCGGCGTCGTCGCCGACGCCACCATTGTCAAATCCACAATCATCCTGTCGCCCCCCGCGTTGACCATCCGCGTCAACTCGCTGTCCAAAATCGCATTGATCTCCCTCTGCAGCGCCTCGTCAAAATCTTTCGGGATTGTCAACACCAGCGCGCCGTCGGTTTGCTGGAAACACGGCTGGGGACTCGTCTGATTGAGCGCCTGGTAAATCTGCGCCTTCAATTCCGCCCCATCCAACGGCTTCGTCACGTTCCCCGCGAATCCCGCCGCCACCGCCCGCTCCCGCTCCGCCCGGCACGTCTTTACCGACAAGCCCAGCATCGGAATGCCCGCCGTCACCGCGTGCCCCCGCAGGTTGTGAAAGAAACTATACGCCTCCTCCTTCGGCAGCAGCAGGCTTACCACCACCAGGTCAATCTTCCTCGAAAGACACGTCGCCAGGCCCTCTTCGCTATTCGCCGCCCCAATCACCTTCCAGGGAGCATCCGCCAGCTTCGCCCGGATTTGTCCCTCAATTGCCGGCTGGTCATCCACAACTAGAATGTGGACGGCGCACTCCAGTCCTTTGGCCTTCATTCCATTCTCAGCCTTGCTTCTCAGCGGAGCCAGGTGGTTGAGCTTCTCCACCAGCAACTTGCCGTTGACCGGCTTGAGAAGGTAATCCCGCACCCCCAGCCGCGCCGCCTTCACCACCGCCGTCCGCGCCGATTCCCCCGTCAGCATAATCACCGGCGTTGAAATCAACTCCAGGTCCGCCCGCATCGCCGCCAGCACCTCGACCCCGTCCATCCCTGGCATCTGGTAATCCAGCAAAATCACATTCGGATGTTCCCGTCTCGCGATCGCCAACCCCTCCGCCCCGCCGTCGGCCTCCAAAATCGTGCAGTCGTAATTCCGCAATGAGTTGACTATCGACCGGCGGACGACTGGGCAATCGTCAATTGTCAACAACTTCATGCTCATGTTGGATCACGTTCATCTTCGAGTTCATTCATCTTCAGGGTACGCCTGCCTCCGGGCCCCGTCCACAAGAAACCATCCAATCCAGTCCCGGAAGCCCCCTCGCCAGGGGCCTGCGGCCTAAGCGGCCAGCGCTGCCCTTTGCCAGGGCTTGCGTCCAAGATACTATCGGCCACATCCGCCTTCCCCTTTAGTCATTTAGCAGTGCGTTCTGTCGAAATGGCAGTGACCTTCTACTGGCTCTTGAGGGTAAACGTTCCGCTTTGGCTGGCGTCCAGGAAATAGCCGAGGGCGGTGCTCTGATTCTGGAGCAGAACGCCGCCAAAAGGCATCGCTTTGGACCCGGGCGCGGCCGGGTTCACAACGGCGCCCTGGAAAATTCCGGTGGATGGAGAGAACGTCATCGTCAGTTTGCTGGAGCTGAGATTGAGCACCTTGTGGTTGGAGCCGATGCTGATTTCGTTGGTAAAGGCGCCGGCCAATGCGCCGCCGCTGAACACGGCGTTCGTGAAATTTAATCCGTTGATGCCGGCGGATTTCGAGTAAAGTCCGCCCGATGCCGTCGTGGGAAATGTGAACCCGCCGGGATAATTCCCGCCCGTGCCGCCGGGTTTGATCCAAACCACGCTCCCGGAGACGGCGCCCGAATCACCCACGCCCACCCAGCCGGAAACGCAGCCCGCGCCGCCATAGAGCGAAGCGTAGAACGGCCATTTCCCGTATTGCGAGAGCGTGGCGGAGGGCGTGATTTTGGAGCCATCGGCCAGAGACCCGGAAAGAGTAACCGCCCCGTTCTCGCCAATGGCGACGTAGGCATAACCATCCCCTTCCGGCAGGGTTGTCGGGCCGTTGGCTCCGTCGAAAATCATCGTGTAGTCGCCCGCGAATGTGGCGCGGTCCTTGGTGGCGTTGAACACCGACTTGTTGGCAGTCAATTGCGCAGTCCAAGTTCCGTTGCTGATGACGCCGCCGATAGCGTTGCCGCCGGAGAGGTCCACATTCAGCGTCACGCTCCACGGATTCTGGCCGGACACATTGATGGTTTTGGCCCAGGTGCCGTCGCCGTCGAACTGTCCGCTGATGGGATGACGGGTCGCGCCCGTCTGCAAATAACCGGAGAAAGCGCCCTTGGTCGTGACGGCCAGTTGGCAGTACCCGGAGTTCTGAACCGTGGGGCCGCTGGCGGGCGAAAACAGCCCGGTGTAGCCGCCCGCCGGGGCCAGAAAGGGATCCGGCACGAAGTTGGCTTGCAGAGCCAGATTGGTTTGCATGGGGAAGGAGTACTTCTCCGTCGTGCAAACGACACCGTTGGCGCCGGTCCAATTGTCAAATGTATAACCAGATTTGGGGCTGGCGGTCATCGTATAGGCGTGGTTAATCTCAAGCAAATGCCCGCTGTAATTGGGCGCTACACTGCCTTTGCCGGCCACCCCTACCGTGATCTCGGACATATCCCCATTCCCAACCGGCACGCCGCCCACCGTTCCGCTGACGAGTTCCGCCCAATGCCCCCCTGAAAGCAGTGTCTTGATAATGCCCACTCCGGGCGCCAGATATGCCGTCAGGGCCGTGGCGCTGACGGTCTGCCCCCTGACATCCGCGACTTCGCTGCAAGTGATGCTCCGGCAGTTTGAGAATGTTCCTCCCGGCACCGTGACGGACGCGACCTTCCTGACGGTGACGGTATAAGTGGCCGGGTAGCTGATGCCCGTTTGGGAGGCCTTTGTCTTGGTCTTGACGGTTCCGCCGTTTTCCAGAATGGCATCGTTGAGCAGCACAACCTCCGGAGTGAACGACACATGGAGCCATCCAGGAACGCCGGTGAAATAGCAAACGTCGTTGCTTGTATCGTCCGCCAGCGTCAAGTTCAAGGTCTTGCTCCCGTAAGTCTCGGTGAGTCCGTACAAGGGGCTGTTGTTCTGGCTGTCGTTGTAGCCAAAAGCGGCGACCGACAGAGTCAATGGCAGGCTGCTGTCATAGACGAACAGCTTTTGGTCGCCGCCGTTAAGCGGAAAGTAAGTTTCCAAGGCGCCGGCGAAAGTGGACAAGCTGGAGAGCGCCAGGCCCGCGGCGGCGAAGATTGGCAGACAGTTTTTCATAGTGTTGTTCAGAGCCTTGGCGACTGGCTCAAACCCTTTCGCTTGGCTTTCCGGCAGCATGAGGCGCGGGCGGCCTTGGGGGCAAGGGAAAAAATCATCCTGATCGAGCATAAGAATGATGAATTGACTGCGTCCCGAATTGGTGAGTATATCACAGCCAGGGCAAAACCGGGGGCGGACTGGAAAATGGGCTTGCAAGCCTATGGAGCAGGAAGCGAATCACGGGGACGGCCCGCGCCGGTTGTGGGCAGGAATCCAAATGGGAAATGTCAATTGGCAAACGCGAATATGAGAACCGATTCCAGAAGGTCACTTTTCACGGCGGCCGTTTTGATGCTGGCTGTTTTGACGCCCGGCGTTTCCAACGCCGCCAAAACCCACATCACCGAAGTCGCGCGCATTTCAGCGCCACCGGCCGGGAAGGCTCTGGTGAATATCCACCGGAGGCTAAAGGACATGCTTGCTGGGAACTCGATCAGGTCTCCCATATTTGACGCGGGCGGAACCCTTTTAATGGATCTGCCCGGCGATAGTGAATGCCAACTGGTTTGCGAGCCGGGACAAAAAACGTTCATTACCTGGTATGGAGCCAGCTCGGTCTGTGTTGTGACGGCGGATTTGGCGCCGGACAAAAAGTACGACCTGGTGCTTTGTCTTGATCAGAAAGGGGTGATTTTGGTTCCGCTGTCCCAAGCTCCAGCCAAGCTGCGCAAACTGGATCTGGATGGCCCCAAACAACAGCAGGCGGAAAAGGTTTTCACCTTGCAACGGGACGAAGCGGCGCTCGATTATGAAGCGTCCCAAAAAGCCCACATCGAGCAAATCAAGACAGATTTTCTCGGCGGGAAGAAATCCGGACGGGTGGTTCATGTGAACTGAGCAGGGAAGCCGGGGGCGCCCATGGCATTGTAATGTTAGTCTTGGTGTTCAATTGGGACGCGCGCGGGCCTGTGAATAACTTTGTGGACAGCTTGTGAACGCGTGGCGACAAGGTTTCATCGACAACCTTCGCGCAATCGAGTTCCCTTGTGCCTTCATGATTGATGCCATTGAACCGGAAACCGGCGGAGTGCCGGCCGAATCGAAGAAACCGCGCCGCAGAACCTCCGCCACCGCCGGCGCGCCCAAGTTGGACCGCCTTCCCCCCCATTCCATCGAGGCGGAGCAGGGCGTGCTGGGCTGTGTTCTCCTCTCGCCCAACGACTGCATGGGCGAGTGCATCGAGAAACTCAAGCCCGGCGACCTGGTCTTTTACGATCTGCGCCATCAGACCCTTTTCCAGGCGCTTACCGAGATGTATGACCAGAAGCAGGCCATCGACCTCATCACCGTCCAGCAGTGGCTCAGGAACAAGCAGCAACTCGAGGGCGTCGGCGGGCTGGCTTATCTTTCCACCTTGCCCGACGCCGTGCCGTCGGCGGCCAATCTCCCGTACTACTTGGAGATCGTCCTGGAGAAATATCTGCTGCGCAAAATGGTGCAGACCTGCACGGAGGTGGTCGGGCGGGTCTATGATTACGAAGGGGAGGTGGACGCGCTGCTGGACGAAGTGGAGCGGGACATCCTGCGCATCAGCGAGGACCGCGTGGGAGGCGCCAGCCTGACGATCAAGGAATTGGTCAACCGGGCCATCAGCAAGATTGAGGAATATCACCAGAACCAGGGGATGCTCACGGGCATCTCAACCGGCTTTGTGGATTTTGACAAAATGACCACCGGCTTGCACGAGGGGGAGATGATCGTCGTGGCGGCGCGTCCGTCCGTCGGCAAAACCTCCCTGGCGATGAACATCGCCGAGCATGTCGCGCTCGAATTGAAGGTGCCCGTGTGCGTCTTCAGCCTGGAAATGACCGCCGATCAACTGGTCCTGCGCATGCTTTGTTCCCGCTCGCGCGTGAACCTTCGGAGCATCCGCGACGGCTTCCTTGCCGAGCGCGATTTCCCCAAGCTGACCGGGGCGGCGGGCAAAATGGCGGGGGCGCCGTTGTTCATCGACGACAGCTCGGCGCTGTCGATTCTCCAATTGCGGGCCAAGGCGCGGCGGCTGTGGCAGCAGTTTGGCATCAAATTGTTTGTCATTGACTACTTGCAACTGCTCCATTCTACTTCGCGGCGGGCGGAGAACCGCCAGCAGGAGATCGCGGAGATTTCCGGCGGCATCAAGGCCCTGGCGAAGGAACTCAAAGTGCCCGTGATCGTGCTCAGCCAGCTCAATCGCGAATTGGAAAAGCGGGGGCCGGGCGAGCGCCCGCGGCTGTCCGATTTGCGCGAATCGGGCGCCATTGAGCAGGACGCCGATTTGGTTGGATTACTGTACCGTGACACGAAGAACAAAGAAGGGGAGGAAGACCCCTCCGAACAGGAACAAGACGCGATTCCCGTGAAGCTTTTTATTGCCAAACAACGCAACGGCCCCACGGGCGATGTGGACCTGACTTTCCTGAAGAGCTTCACGCGCTTTGAAAGCGCCGCCAAGGTGAGCGCCGAGGATGTCCCGACCGGCCAGTAACCCGATGAAGACCCCCATCCCCCTGGCGCTGCTTCTCTGGGTCCTGCTGCTGGCCTGCCCGGCGGCCCTCCACGCCCAGACGCCTCAGAGCCGCATCAGCAAAATTGTCATCCGCCATGTTGGCCCGCCCGCGGTGAGCGATGAATTCATCCGCGAGAACATCCGCTCCAAGGCCGGCGAGGTATTCGCCCGCGCGACGGTCGATGAAGACGTCAAGAGCCTCTGGGCGACCGGCTATTTCTTCAAGGTGCTCTCGGACGTGGAAAGCACTCCCGACGGCCTCATTCTGACGTTTCGCGTGCAAGGCAAGCCGATCCTGACGGACATCAAGATCGTGGGCAACAAACTGATGAAGCTGAAGAAGCTCAAAAAGAAGATCACCTCAAAGGAGGGCCAGCCGCTGGACGAGCGGAAAATCTTCGACGACGCCCTGGCGATGAAGGAAGTTTACGAAAAGGCCGGCTACCAGAAGACAACCGTCCAGGCCCAACCGCCCGTCATCGACGAGGCGGCCGGCCGCGGCTCGGTCACGTTTGAGATTCACGAAACCCCCAAGGTGCGGGTCACGGACGTCGTGTTCGTCAACGCCAAAGCCTTTACGCAGAAGGAGCTGCGCAAGGTGCTCAAGACGCGCCGGCACTGGATGTTCTCTTGGCTGACGGGCACGGGAGTATTAAAGGAGGATGAATTCGAGGATGACCAAACCAAGCTGATCGAGCATTATCAGAGCAAGGGCTACATCGACTTCTCCATCCAGGACATCAAGTACGATTACCTCACGCCCAAGCGCATGGTGATCCGCTTCATTGTCTCGGAAGGCCGGCAGTACAAGGTCGGAACGCTCGACTTCAAGGGGAACACCATCTTCACCACCAACAACTTCATCCACGGGGTCAAGGTCGGCGGCCAATTGCTCAAGCTCAAGCTGACCCCCGGCGCGGTTTTCACGCCCGCCGATTTCACCGCGGATCAGGAGATGCTGGCCGACCTGTATGGATCGAAGGGGTATCTGCCGCGGGAACAGGGGACGACCTCCATCACGGGCGCCCAAACGGCCAACCCGGCCACCGGAAGCATGGATATCTCCTACAACATCGAGGAAGGCGAGAAGTGCTACATCGAGAAGATTGTCATCAAGGGCAACGTCAAGACCAAGGACAGGGTGCTCCGGCGCGAGCTGGCCGTCTATCCCGGCGAGGTTTACGACATGGTCCGGGTGAAGATTAGCAAGGGGAAGCTGGAGCAGTTGGACTACTTCGAGAAGGTGGACGTGACGGCGCAGGAAACCGACGTGCCCAACCGCAAAGACATGGTCGTCAGCGTGGAGGAGAAGAACACCGGCAACGTCTCCGTCGGCGCCGGTTTCAGCTCGGTTGAGAGCCTGGTCGGCTTCGTCGAACTGAAACAGGGCAATTTCGATCTGTTCAATCCCCCGACATTCACCGGGGCGGGGCAGAAGTTCCAGATGCGCGCCTCCATTGGCACCTATCTGCAGGACTACGAAATCTCGTTTATCGAGCCGTGGTTTTTGGGCAAGCAGCTCAGTTTCGGAGTCGATCTGTTCCATCGCGTGCTGGATTACAACAGCGTCAATAATATGTATGACGAGCAGTTTGACGGCGGCACCCTGACCCTCCGGAAGGCGCTGGGACGGCATTTCAGCGCGACGCTCGCCTATACCCTGGAGGAGGCGCACGTCTCGATGAATTCGGGGTTCACCACCAATAGCACGACCAACCTGGTCGCCTCGCCCAACGGCCTGTCGCAGGAGGCCGTGATCGCCCCTCCCAATCTCTCCACCAACATTTACGACACCCGCGGCTCTTATTTCATTTCCAAAGGCGGGCTGACCCTCTCTTACGACACCCGCAACAATTTCCGCAATCCCGAATCGGGCCAGGTGACGGAAATCGCGGCGGAAGTGGCGGCGCCTCCCGGCGACACCGATTTTTACAAACTCGAACTGCGCAACAGTTGGTTCTTCAAGGGATTCAGGCCGGGGCACATCCTGGAGCTGGACGGCCGCATGGGCGTCGTTTCGGCCTACAGCGGATCGAGCCAGGTCCCCATTTTTGAGCGCTGGTATTTGGGCGGCATCTATTCCATGCTCGGTTACAAATACCAGACGGTCGGCCCGGAAGACCAGTACGGCGAACCGCTGGGCGGCGACACCTATTTCTTCGGTTCGGCCGATTACAGCATCCCCATTGTCAAGATGGTGCGCATCGCCGCGTTCTATCAGATCGGCGACGTCTATACCGACCCTTTCAGTTTCAATCCCGGTCCAAACCGCCGCCTTTTCAGCGACGACGCCGGCCTGGGCTTGCGCATCATCCTGCCCCTGGGCGGAGGCACCCCAATTCGGCTGGACTACGGCATCCCGATCACGCATGATTCCAACTTGGGCAATTCTGGAAAATTCCAATTCAGTTTTGGCTATACGCATCCATTTTAATTCGCATGAAAACGTTTGTTAATTCTCTCGTGGCGGCCGCGGCCCTGATGGGCCTGGCGCTACCCGCATGGGCCGCCGACCAAAAAATCACCGCCGAGCCAAAGACCGCCGTTGAGCAAAAGATCGCCACCGTCGATCTCAACAAGGTCTTCACCCGGTACTACAAAACCGTCCAATCCACCGCCGCCATCAGAGCGGAAGCGGACGACATCGAGAAAGAGCGGGCGCAGATGGTGGATGCGGAGAAGAAGCACAAAGATGAATGGCAAGCCCTCATCGAGAAGGCCAACGACCAGGCCGCTTCCGCCGAGGCGCGCGACCGGAGCACAAAGGACGCAAAAGACAAATACGCCGAACTCGAGGCGGAAGACCAGGCCCTCACCCAGTTCGCCCGAAGGGCCGGCACCCGCCTGGAAGAGAAGAAGCGCCAGCGCACCGAGGACATCGTCAAGGAGATTCTCAACGTCCTCGCAGCCGATGCCAAAGCCGGCGGCTACACCCTGGTGTTCGATTCATCCGGCGCCAGCGCCAACGGCACGCCGGCCCTCCTTTTTTCCAACGGCCAGAACGACCTGACTGATGCCCTTATCAAGGAACTCAACGCCGCCGCCCCGGCCGCTTCGTTGGACACCAATTCCGTCCCCGCCGCGTCGGCAACCAACTCGCCTCCCGCCGCGAAGTAGGCGCCGGGAATGACGAATAATTGGGATGCGCCCCAAGCGTCATCCTCCCGCTGGCATGGCTTGACAGTCGGGCCGGAAGGGCAGAGGTTTTTCATCTATGGAACTGGAAAAGTTGACGATTAAAGCGCAGGAAGCCCTCAAAGAAGCCCAGGAAAACGCCCGGCGCCACTCCAACCAGGAGCTGGACACCGAACACCTCATGGCCGCGCTCTTGGGCCAATCCGAAAGTCTCGTTCCCGCTCTCCTGCAAAAGTTGGGCGTGACCGCCGCCCCCCTGGCCGATGCCATCGAGCAGGAAATCGAGCGCAAAGCCAAAGTGCGTGGCGACTCCGCCGCCGAGTTGTTTCCCAGCCCGGCCTTGAAGAAAACGCTTGATGCCGCCGCCGCCGAGGCCGGCAAATTACGGGACGATTACATCAGCACCGAACATCTCTTGCTGGGCCTGCTGGACCACGGCGGCGGCGCCCTGAAAAAGATTTTCCAGGCGCGCGGACTCAAGCGCGAGACCGTGTTGCGGGGATTGGCCGACCTCCGCGGCAACCAGCGGGTGACAGACCCGAATCCCGAAGACAAATTCCAGGCGCTGGACAAATACGGGCGCGACCTCACGGCGCTGGCCCGCGCCGGCAAGATCGACCCCGTCATCGGCCGCACCGAGGAAATCCGGCGCGTCATGCAAGTGCTCACGCGGCGGACCAAGAACAATCCCGTCCTCATCGGCGAGCCGGGCACGGGCAAGACGGCGATTGTCGAGGGCCTGGCGCGGCGGATTGTCAGCGGCGACGTGCCCGAGTCGTTGAAAGACAAGAGATTGGTGGCGATGGACCTTGGAGCGATGATCGCCGGGGCGAAGTACCGCGGCGAATTCGAGGACCGCCTCAAGGCCTTTCTCAAAGAGATCATTTCGAGCGACGGGCGGGTCCTGCTCTTCATCGACGAATTGCACACAATCGTGGGCGCCGGCGCGGCCGAGGGGGCCAACGACGCCTCGAACATGCTCAAACCGCCCCTGGCCCGCGGCGAGTTGCGCTGCATCGGCGCCACGACCCTGGACGAATATCGCAAGCACATCGAAAAGGACCCCGCCCTCGAACGCCGTTTCCAGCCCGTCTTCATCCAGGAGCCGGGCGTGGAGGAAACCATCGCCATTTTGCGCGGCCTCAAGGACCGCTACGAAGTCCATCACGGCATCCGCATCCAGGACGCCGCCCTGGTCGCCGCCGCGACCCTTTCGCAGCGCTACATTGCCGACCGTTTTCTGCCCGACAAGGCGGTCGATCTGATGGACGAAGCGGCGTCGCGGCTGCGGATGGAATTGGACTCGATGCCGGCGGAAATCGACCAGCTTGAACGGAACATTCGGCAGTTGGAGATCGAGCAAATGGCCCTTCGCCGGGAAAAAGACGACGCCTCGCGCCAGCGCCTCAAGGTCCTGGAAGGGGACCTCGCCAATCTCAAGGAGGAATCCGGCCATCTCAAGGCTCAGTGGCAAAACGAAAAAGCCGCCATCAACGCCATTTCCATTCTCAACGGACAACTCGACGAAGCGCGCCAGCAACAGGAAGCCGCCCAGCGCGCCGGCGACCTCAACCTGGCCGGCCAGATCCAATACGGCCGCCTGCCGGACTTGCAAAAGAAACTTGCCGCGGCGGAAAAGGCATTCAGCGGCCGCCAGGGCAAGCGCCTGCTTAATGAAGAAGTCACCGAGGAGGACATCGCCCGCGTGGTCGCCTCCTGGACCGGCATCCCCGTCGCCCGGATGCTCGAGGGGGAACGGGAGAAGCTGGTCCACATGGAAAAGCGCATTCAGGAGCGCGTGGTGGACCAGGACGAGGCCGTCAGCGCGGTGGCCAACGCCGTGCGCCGCGCCCGCAGCGGGCTGCAGGACCCCAACCGGCCGGCCGGCTCATTCATATTCCTGGGTCCCACCGGGGTGGGGAAGACGGAGCTGGCGCGCGCCCTTGCGGAATTTTTATTTGACGATGAGAACGCGATGGTGCGCATCGACATGAGCGAGTACATGGAGCGGCACTCGGTCGCGCGGCTCCTGGGGGCGCCGCCGGGCTACGTCGGCTACGAGGAGGGCGGCCAATTGAGCGAAGCCGTCCGCCGCCGCCCCTACAGCGTGGTGCTGCTGGATGAAATCGAAAAGGCGCACCCGGACGTTTTCAACGTGCTCCTTCAAGTGCTGGACGACGGGCGGCTGACCGACGGCCAGGGGCGGACGGTCGATTTCAAGAACACGCTCATCATCATGACCAGCAACATCGGCTCGCCCATCATCCAGGAATTCTACGCATCCGGCGCCGGGGCCGGGGCGGCCAAGGACCACGCCCGCATCGAGGAACTGGTCCGCGCCGAACTCAAACAACATTTCCGGCCGGAATTCCTGAACCGGGTCGATGACATCATCATTTTCCACAGCCTGGACGAGAAGCAACTGGCCAAAATCGTGGAAATTCAGTTGCGCCGCCTGCGCGAACGCCTGGCCGCCCAGCAACTGACACTGGAAGTCGATGCCGCCGCCACGCGCCACCTGGCGCGCGAAGGGTATGACCCTCAATTCGGCGCCCGCCCTCTCAAGCGCGCCATCCAACGCCAGTTGCTGGACCCGCTGGCCCTCAAGCTGCTCGACGGCGAATTCAAGGCCGGCGACCGCATCAAGGCGACGGTCGAGGACGGTCAAATAAAATTTTCAATGGCCAATTCCAAATCGACATCTCCCAAATCTTAACGTGTTGCTTTTCCAAAAGGACTTACCCAAAAAATGAAATGCGCCTGTCGCCGCAGGCGCATCTCAACTTTGTCGGGCTTTCCTGTGTTCGAATGCGGCGCCATCGCGCAGGCGGAACAAATTGTTGGGCTGCACCGCGGAGCGGTGCTTCACTCCAAAACCTGTCGGCGGAATGGGAGCGTACCCTGAACGCGAAGCGTCTTGGAGTGCGGGGCGACAGCGCCGCTTTCCCCTGCGCGCCCAGCGTTCATATATGAATGTCTATACGACTCTCATGGTCACCCCGCGGAGACAAACCGCTTGAAGAATTTTGTCTCACACCCTTTCGCCGCAAAAGGCCCGGGGCCTTCTTTTCTTTTCGTGATCTTCGTGGTAAAATGGCGGGATGACCATTGATTCCCTTTCCAACAAAGCGATGGATTGCGATTGGCAACCGCGGCGGCTGCGCCGGGCAGCGGGATTCACGCTGATCGAATTGCTGGTGGTCATCGCCATTATCGCGATTTTGGCGGCCATGCTGCTCCCGGCTCTGTCGCGGGCCAAATCCGAGGCCCAGGGAGCGCAATGCAAGTCCAACATTCATCAACTGGCCGTCGCCTGGGAAAGCTACGCGGACGACAACAAGAACTATTTCGTTTACAACTATGACGACCCCTTCCCTCTTGACGTTGCCGGCGGCAATGTGCCCACAACCGGTCCGGTGGGCTGGCTCTACGGCGCGGAGGGTTGGGGGACCGGTGTTTATGACAACACAAACGTCAATTATATTGTCAACACCCCGTTCGGAGCCTATATCGCCAAACAGTACAACATCGTCCATTGCCCCGGCGACCAGTCCGCGACGCTGGAAGGAAACCAGCTCCTGCCCCGCCTGCGCAGCATTTCAATGAATGGTTTCGTGGGCCAAAACGCGGGTTGGGAGCAGGATTGGCTCGTTTACCTCAAAGCCAGTGATTTGAGCCAGCCCGGACCGGCCAGCCTGTTGGTATTCATGGACGAGCAGCCCGACAGCATCAACGACGGGTGGTGCATGTTCGCCCAACAGGGGGCGCTCGATGACGGCTCTCCCATCGGCGCGGGCCTGGGAAATGGCGATTGGTTCAACCTTCCGGCCAGCTATCACAATGGAGCGTGCAATTTCAGCTTTGCCGATGGCCACGCCGAAACCCGCCGGTGGATGTCCACGCTGATGGACAAGCCCATGACCATGCAAGACTACCTCAACGGCCCCGACGTCGCCACCCCTCCCGCCGGGCCGGATTGGCAATACTTCATCCATCACGCCTCCTACAAATTCAAGTAGTGACGAATATTCACTTCTTACCCAGGAATAAGGCGCTAAAGTCCGGCTTGTGAACGATGATTTGCCCAAAGCGGACGGAGAGGATCACATATCCAGCAGGTTCAGTATTTGCTCCGATACGCTCAGTTGCGCCGAGATTGCCTTGGGCCTGCCGCGGCACGTCACCGAGTCTTTCGAGCGAGGCACGCCAACCGGGCAAGTCAATCCAGCAACGCATCCTTTTTCAATAGTTGTCTTTGACCTCGGCGTTCCCCCATCAGATCGCGCCGACGTTCACCTCCAGGGCGCGGTCGCCGCGCTTGGATCGGTCCGGGAGTTGATTCAGACCCGTTCCAATGGCTGCGGGTTGTGTCTCTGGATTGCCTGCGCTTTTGCTGCCAAGGGCGCGGTCAACATCCGGCCGGATTTGATGCGCTTATTGGCTGACCTCGGCGTTGAGTGTATGATTCAACTCAACCGATCTCAGCAGCATTGAAGGCGCTCGCCTTTCCCGGACCGGGATTAAGATCAGGGGCACCCCCTGCCGGAGGGCGCAAATCTGTCTTTGTGACTGGCTCGCCCCCATCCTGACCTTCTCCCCCTGGGAGAAGGAAAAGCCATGGAAAGGTTTTGGCAGTTTGTGTGGCCGTCCGGCTCATTCCGGTGCCGGTTTTCCAATGGGCGGCCGACGATTCTCCCTCTCCCGCGCCAGTGGGAGAGGGCCGGGGTGGGGTGGCACGGCAAGGATAAATTTACGCTCCCGCCGAACGCGCGAAAAAAAGGCCTTGACCTTTTGTTTTAGTGTATTAAACTACTGATACATTAACCGGAAGGCCCCGGGTTGGGCGCCTGGACGGTTGGAGTGCGATGCAACTGCGAATCTCAGCGGAGGAGGGCGCGCCGATCTATCAACAGATCGTCGCGCAGGTCAAGTATCTGGTCGCGGCCGGCCGGCTCAAGCCCGGCGACGATGTCCCGCCGATCCGCGTGCTGGCCGAACAACTGCGGATCAATCCCAACACCGTTGCGCGCGCGTATCTCGAACTCGAACGGGAGGGGATCGTCACCATGCGGCAGGGTTTCGGCACCACGGTGGCGCAGGTGAGGAGTCTCCTGCCCCGGCGTGAAAAGCTCCGCCTTCTGGCCGAACCGGCCGATGTGTTATTAACCAACGCGCGGCACCTGAATGTGGGGTTGGAGGAGGTCATCCTGCTCCTGCGCGAGCGGGAGGCCGCGATGCAACCAGAGTCAACCAAATGAAGTTCCCCTCTCCCTCATCGGCCGAGGCCGTCGTCGCCGTCAGCGATCTGTCGCGCCATTTCGGGTCCAAAGCGGCGCTGGATGAGGTGTCGTTTTTCGTTTCGCGCGGCAGCGTGCTGGGATTGGTGGGCGAAAATGGCGCCGGCAAAACCACCCTGATCAAACACCTGCTCGGCACGCTCAAGGCCCAGGCGGGCGGCGTGCGGGTTTTCGGCCTCGATCCGGTGGCTGATCCGGTGGGAGTGCTGGGCCGGGTGGGCTATTTGTCCGAGCGGCGCGACCTGCCCGGCTGGATGCGGGTGGACCAGTTCATGCGCTACACCCAGGCGTTTTATCCGGGATGGGATGAGCAATATGCCGGGCAGCTATTGGAACAATTCCAACTGGACCCCGCCCAAAAAATCAAAACCCTGTCGCAAGGGCAGCAGGCCAAGATTGGTTTGCTGACCTCCCTGGCGTACCGGCCGGAATTGTTGATTCTGGACGAACCCAGTTCGGGTCTGGACCCGGTGGTGCGCCGGGATATTTTGGAGGCGATCATCCGCATCGTCGCCGAGGAGGGCCGGACCGTTTTGTTCTCCTCGCACCTGCTCGACGAAGTTCAACGGGTCGCCGATCACGTCGTCATGCTTCAGCGCGGACGCGTGGTGTTGAACGGACGGACCGAGGAGGTGCGGGGCGATCATATTTCGGCGGTGCTGGCGTTTGCGGAACCGCCGGCGAAAACGCCGGTTCTGGAGGGGGCGCACGCGGTCGCGGGATACGGCTCCGAATGGCGGGTGTTGTTTGGCGGCTCGCGTCTCGAGTTGGAAACGGCTGCCGCTTTGATTGGCGCCCGCGTGGTTGAGGAACGAACCCCGACGCTGGATGAGATTCTGGTGGCGCGGGCCGGCGGAAAAGGGAGTTGATTGATGAATGTTGGCAGACTTGCGTGGCGAACACCCACCGGCGCGATGCTCTGGGAAATCTGGGGCGGGCACAAGGCGGGCTTTTTCTGGCAAGGCGTGACTCTGGGAGCGGGTCTTTGCTTCGCCCAGTGGAAACGGCATGGCGTGTCCGAACTCCTCGCGGTGGAACTGACCATCGCCTCGCTCAGCGCCTTCATTGGCGGTTACCTTCACCTGCTTTCCTGTTTCGCCTATGTGGAGATGGACGCGGCCAAAGTGAAGGTGGGCTATCCCGGCCGCCTGCTGTTGAAGCCGTTGCGGACTTTCCATCTGGTCTTGGCGCCGATGCTTGTGGGCGGATTGGCGGTGACTACGATGCTTGACATTTGGCTGGCGTTCGTACTCAAACCGCTGGGCTTCCTTCCCGCTTACGATCTGTGCTGGATCAGCGCCGTCCTGTTGTCCTTTTTTTGGTGGATGCAGGCTCTTGCCTGGGGCCTTCCGTTGGTCAGGTTCAGGTCGTTCGTCATGGTCGCGGCGGCCCTGATTCATCTGACGGTTGGGGTGATGCCGCAGTTGCCTTTCAGCATTTCACCAGCGTGGCAATGGGGCACCCTGGGCGCCTTGCTCGTGTCCGCCGTTTCTTTCGCGTGGATTGGGCTGAATCTGATGCGACAGGGAAGAGGGGACGGCCCATCCCGGATTTCCGCGCTCTGGAGCGGCCTGCGCTTTGCGCGGGCGCGGACCTCGCGCAAGAAATTTCGCTCCGCGTTCGCAGCGCAATTCTGGCTCGAATGGCAACGGCAGGGAGGGCTGCTCCCCGGCCTCTCGGGTGGGATGGCGTTGGTGGGTTTTCCATTTCTCTTTTTTGTCGGATTCAAATGGGTGGGTGTGGACGCTCCTCCGCCGGAGGTGGTTTTGATCCTGATGTTGATCGGCCCGCTCTTGCTCTCCGGCATGTTGGGCGCCGCGCTGGCAAAATTCGACCGGCTCGATTCAACGCGTGAACTGCCCGGATACATTTCCGTTCGTCCCATGACCAATGGCGGGCTTGTGATGGCGAAGCTGGCGATGGCTTTGGCCTCGAGTGCCTTGACCTTGTTGCTCTCCGTGGCTGGATTTTGTCTCTGTCAGGCGCTCGCGGGCAAGGGAACCCTGCTGTCCAAGGCTGGGTTGGTCACGCCTTTTGGGCCGGTGTCATACATGACCGGATGCGCGCCGGCATTGTTGCTGCTGATTATTATGACCTGGAAAAATCTGCTGGCCGGAATTGGGTCGGGTTTGACTGGCCGCCTTTGGATTGCCAACTTGTTCGGCGCTTGGAGAGGCGCGGCCGGCATGGGGTTTTGCGCGTTGGTCCTGGCCGCCAAGCTTTACGAGGATTTCAGGGAAGCGCTGCTGCATTGGCTGACCGCAATTCTGATCGTGTGTCTGGCGGCGAAGATTGGCGTCTCGATTGCTGCCTTTGCCTGGGGATTGCGGCGCAATGCCATAACAGCCCGCGCGATTGGCTGGATGGCCGGCGGCTGGACGGTGTGCGGCATTTTCGTGGCCGGTTACGCTGGCCATGTTTGCAACGCTCTCAACCAACCCGGTCTGCGGATTTGGGTCACGCTCGGCGCATTCCTCATTCTTCCGCTGGCGGACCTGGCCATCGCCCCGCTGGCGCTAGCCTGGAATCGCCACCGTTGAACTGCCAACAGCCATTTAAGAGAGGTCACCCGTTTCTCGACAATCACCACAACCTCACTTCAAAGGAACACCTCCCATGCGGCTATCAACCATCCTCTTATTGTTCACGGCGCAAATTGCACTCGCGGCTCCAACCACCGATTCGGCGTCACCGGATTTTGCTCAAAAAGCTGATGAATACCTGAAAGCGGAATTGAAGGCGGAACGGTTCGCAGGCTCCGTGATGGTTGCCCGGTCCAACCAGATTGTATTCATGAAGGGTTACGGTTTGGCGAATCGTGAACTGGATGTCCCCAATGCGCCGAACACCAAGTTCCGGCTGGCTTCCGTCTCCAAGCAGTTCACCGCCCTGTGCATCCTGATTCTCCAGGAACAAGGCAAACTGAGCGTGGAGGACCCCATTCCCAAATTCCTGCCGGATTGTCCAGTCGCCTGGTCGAAAATCAATATCCGCCACCTGCTCACTCACACTTCGGGCATTCCCGACTACGTCAAGTTCCCCGGCTACATTTCGACGATGATGCTGCCCTCTCCGCCGGAAATGATGATGAGCCGTCTGCGAGACAAACCCCTTGAATTCGAGCCTGGCGAACGGTTCGCCTACAGCAACTCGGGCTATCTTCTGCTGGGTTACATCGTGGAGAAAGCTTCGGGCCTGAGCTATGAACAATTCGTCCGGCAGTTCGTATTCGAACCGCTCGGAATGAAGGACAGCGGTTGCGACCGTTTCGAGACGGTTTTGTCCCATCGAGCCACGGGCTATGCGCTGCGCGGGGACACCTGGGTCAACTCGGCTTACATGGACAGAACCTCTCCGCAGGGAGACGGAACTTTGTATTCAACCGTCGAGGATTTCTTCCGCTGGTATCAGTGTTGGCGGGACCAAAAACTCATTCCGGCGGAGTCATGGAAAGCGATGACCACGCCGGCGAAGGATAATTACGGTTATGGAATCTTCGTCGCGCAACAATTTGACCAGAAGTTGTTCTGGCACGACGGCGCTGATCCCGGCTTTGTCTCCGCGATGTGGTGGTTTCCATCCTCGGATATCTTCGTGGCGGCCTTTGCCAATTTGGAATGGGCCCATTCGGGTGAAGTGGCTGACAATTTGGCGGCCCTGCTTCTGGAGAAACCGCTATTGAGTCAACCGAAAGCGAAAACCGCCGTCAAGCTGGAGGCCGGCCAACATGAGCCTTTCGTTGGCCGGTACAGGATGGTGGAGAAGCCGGAAATGATATGCTCCATAACCGCAAGCGGCGGGCAACTCTTCTTGCAGTCCACTGGGGGGCCCAAGCTCGAAATGCTGGCCGAGTCGGAGACGAATTTTTTCCTGAAGGCGGTGCCGGATGTCCATGTGACTTTCTGCAAGGACGCCTCCGGCAACGTCACCCGCCTGATCTCCGTTTTGGCGGGCCATGAGAGCGAAGTCCACGAAGGAACACGCCTCAAGGAAGGCGATGCCGGCGCGGGCAACTGAGGCGGAAGAATTCGTACTTGTGAACAACCGGCGACTAACGCGGATTAACTCCGCGTTGACTCTATCTATTCTCACTCCAAATTCGCCGCCGCGGCGCAAAAAACCGCATTGCCCTCGCGCCCGCCTTTGCCCACAATCCCCCCATGCTTGCCCGTGTTTTGTCGGCTGCGGTCAATGGAATTGAAGCCTTCCCCGTCGAGGTGGAGGTCAATTCCGGCTGGGGGGATACGGTCATCGTCATCGTCGGGCTGCCGGATGCGGCGGTGAAGGAGTCGCGCGACCGCGTCACGACGGCGATCTCCAATTCCGGGTTCAAGTTTCCCATGGGGCGGACGACTATCAATCTGGCGCCGGCGGATGTGCGCAAGGAGGGGCCGAGTTTTGATCTGCCCATCGCCATCGGGATGATCGCGGCCAGCGACCAATTGACGTCCGACCGGATGGATCATTATGTCATGGTGGGGGAATTGGCGCTGACAGGGCAGGTGCGTCCGGTCAAAGGGGTGCTGTCGGTGGCGTGGCGGGCGCGGGCGGAGAAGATGACGGGGGTGATCGTGCCTGTGGAGAACGCGGCGGAGGCGGCGGTGGTGGAGGGTTTGGAGGTGATACCGGTGGCGGATTTGCGGCAGGCGGCGGCGTTTCTGGACGGGGAAATCAAGATTGAGCCGACGCGTGTTGATCTGAACAAGATTTTTGACCAATCGTACGACGATGAGATCGACATGGCGGAGGTGAAGGGGCAGGAATCGGTGAAGCGCGCGTTGGAGATCGCGGCGGCGGGCGGGCATAATGTGCTGTTGATCGGGCCGCCCGGGACGGGGAAGTCGATGCTGGCCAAACGGCTGACGACGATCCTGCCGCCGCTGACGCTGGAGGAGGCGCTGGAGACGACGAAGGTTCACAGCATCGTGGGCTTGCTGAAGCCGGGGCAGGCGCTGGTGACGCGGCGTCCGTTCCGCAGTCCGCATCACACGGCCAGCGACGCCGGGTTGCTGGGGGGCAACGTGAACCCGACGCCGGGGGAGATTTCGCTGGCACATCACGGGGTGTTGTTTCTGGATGAGTTGCCCGAATTCAAGCGCGGGGTGCTGGAAACGATGCGCCAGCCGATTGAGGAAGGGCGCGTGACGATTTCGAGGGCGGCCGGCTCGATGACTTTTCCCTCGCAATTCATGCTCGTGGCCGCGATGAACCCGACGCCGGATGGAAAAATGCCTGGGGAGTCGCGCAGTTCGGCGCGGGAGATAGCCAATTATCTGGGCCGCATTTCCGGGCCGCTGCTGGACCGGATTGATCTGCACATCGAAGTGCCGCAGGTGAAGTTTCGGGACATCAGCGCCGAGCAGACGGGGGAAACGTCCGCGGTGATTCGCGGGCGGGTCATTGCGGCGCGGCAGAGGCAGCAGGCGCGTTTCGCGCGCAAGCCCTCGATCACCTGCAACGCGCGGATGGGGCCGCGGGAATTGAAGGCGCACTGCGCCTTGGAGGAAACAACCAAGGAACTTTTGAAGTTCGCGATGGCGGATTTGAATCTGAGCGCGCGGGCCTACGACCGCGTCTTGAAGGTGGCCCGCACGATCGCGGACCTGGCGGGGGCCGAGAACATCGCCGGCGACCACATTTCCGAAGCCATCCAATACCGGTCGCTTGACAGGCAGTTGTGGACATGAATGACGCCAGTCAGTGTCAGGCGGGTTTGATCGTGGGACTCTCCTGATTCGGGTCGAATCCAAGCAACGCCACAACTCACTTAAAGTGATTGCGATTGTCAACTGATGCTCGGTGCTTACTTTTGTCGAGAGACAATTTCATACGGAATGGCTGGCAGCGCGCCGGGGGGGATGCGCCTGCGATTCGCTGGCGGTGGTTGAGTTTCTTCTGCCGACGGTGGTTCCCCCGAGGCCTTGACGATAAGGTTGCCCTTCGAGCCGGGTTTGACTTTCGCGAGGTCGGCTTGGAGCACGATCTCTGTTGGCGATGCTTCCTTGATGCTGATTCCGTCCGGCGGTTGGCTCAATTCGAATTCAATCTTGCTCATGAGCGGGCCGGTCGGGAATCTCACACGAATTCGGACGGTGCCGTCGGTGGGGATCTGGACTGGTGTGGCGCTGAGGATTTGCCCGATGTCTCCGGCCCGAAAGCGTCCGAAAACCGCAACTTTCAGTTCCTGGGCGGGAACGAGATGATGGTAGGCGAATGCTTGCGTCATGTCGTCCGCCGGCACCGCCGTTCGAACGACCACGCGGCCTTGGATGGTTGATGCGGCCATTGATGATGATTGGCAACGTGACGGGTTCTGCGCTCTCGGCGGTGTCGTTGGGTTCCTTTTCAAAGCACTCCGGCAGAGTGTCCGCCGACACCATTATCCGGTTGGCAAGGCGATGCTGAGAAAGGGGATAGACGCCTGGCGCCTTGTCCCTGAGATCGAGCGCCGTCTGATCGAACGGGAGATTCCAACCTGTGGCGGCGAGGCTGGTTTGCGTGCCGATCCTGCCCCCCAATGGGAAAACACCCGTGATGAATGGCAGTTCGCCAATACTCACGCGATAGACGAAGTCCTCGCGACCCCGATAGAGTTCGTCCTTGATTTCAAGCACATAATTGCCGCTGGTTGGGACTTTGTAAAACATAACGGGGTCGGGGTGGAACTGATAATCGCCGGTAAAAGCCATTTCCTCGCCCTTCGCATTGTAAATCGTAACCGTGGCTTTAAACCAGCCGGGCACGGCGTCGGAAATAAAGGGGATCAACTCCCGTGGCGTCAGTTGTCGTTCCTGCTTAGTGATCGTCGCGCTGACTCCTTTGCCAGAGAAATAGACGGCGGTGGCGTGGAGATTCTGTCCGCCGACTGTCGCTTGAAACGTCGTGCCCTGCCGCCCGCCAGCGGGATAAACATAACTGATATGGGGATCGCCCTGGGCCAGGGCGTTCAATCCGACCGCCAGCCATAGCAGTATGGAAAATGGGGGTCTCATGCTTACAGGAGGAGATTCTTACAGGGCCGGGCAATTGGAGTTGCCCGGCCCCATTGATTCAGGGCTTTACTGCTGGCTGGCGAACGTTCCGCCCGAACCCGAGGGTTGCGTGGGAGGCGCCGGCTTTGCCGGGTGTGTCGGATTCGGACGCGGGGGATGAGTTGGCGCCGGGGGATGCGTTGCGTTCGCACGCGGGGGATGTGTTGGGCGCGGCGGGTGTGTCGGATTCGGACGCGACGGGTGTGTCGGGGGTTGAGGTTGAGTTGCTGTTTGTCTGGTTGTTGTTGAACCGCCGGTTGCTTGGGCCGATACGTTGAGCGTGGCCACGGCGGGCGCCAGCGCGAATACGGTTGCGATTTTCTTCATGGTGTAGTTCCTTTCATTTGCTTGTCCTTGATTCAAACAGCCTGGGGCTCAGGCCCCGGCGTCGTTCGCCAGGCTCAGGTTGTTGACAAAGACGTTTTCTTTCTTCACACCACCAAACTAACCGGCCAAACTTAAGCCGGAATGAAGTCGCGAAGATTTATTTTGAAAAATGTTGCGTGTCTTAATCTGAGCTTCAGATTGGCGGGCGATTATGGCATTTTGTGTTTATGCGTGTGCTGATTATCGAAGACGAACCGCAGTTGCTCAACACCCTCGCCGAGGCATTGCGGGAAGAGGGCTATGCTGTGGATGAGGCTGCCGATGGCGAGGATGGATTGGCGAAGGCGAAAATGTGGGACTACGATGCGATTGTGCTGGATGTGATGCTGCCAAAGATCAGCGGCTTTGTGGTGCTGGAGCGGCTCCGTCTGCACAAGAAAACCCCGGTGCTGATGCTCACCATGCCACACTTGAAGTCAGCAGCATCGTGGAAAGCGGTACCACATTCACACTGCGCATCCCTGCCGTTCTGCCATGAAAGCTGACCAGCGCACAGCATCTCGCCGGCAGGCGCGCGGTCGCGGGGCCGTGGCGTTGCGGTTTATCAGTGCCGTCTCTCTGGGTTCGGCCATCTTCGCCGCAGTGCTTCTGCTTATCCTTCGTCTCATCCACTGCTTTCAACCAGATTTGCTGCCGTGGACGTTCAAATCGGGAATCCCGTTGATTCTCATTGGCATTGCGTTCGCTTCCTTCCAATTCGCTTTGCCGCGCGCGCGCGCGCAAATCCTGTCGGGTCTGATGGTGGCTGCGGCCTTCATTTTGTGGGGGACTGAGCAATTCCTGTCGAATCAAGCCATCGTGTCGTTCATGGATGACATGGTGGTTTTTCTCTTCGTCCTGGACTTAAGCATCGTGATCTACGGTCCTCTGAAGGCGGAGGCGCATCCGCCTGGCAAGGAACAGCGTTTTGACGGGGGCGCATGACACAAATCTTCACGCCGTCGGCAGGGCGGTGCTGGGCCGCCCAAGAATTCAGGGCAGAGCAGCCCGCAAGGCGGGCATCGACTAGCCAGTTCGGTCTGCAGCTCTGCCTGCCATGAACGTGAAGATTATTGTCATGCGCCCATTATTCTCAGGGCTTATTTTCCGGCTTGCCAATGCGGGCCGCGTCAGTTTAAATGGGATCATGAAGAAGCCTGAAACATTTTATATTACGCGCCGATCCTTCCTCGCCAGATGCTCGGCCGCCGCCGCGGCGACTGGGCTGCCGTTGTGGATGATTGAAAGCGAGTTCGCCTCCGCCCAGGAATCCACCACCCCGGCCCCGCGCAGCGCCAACGACCGTCCCGGCATCGCCCTCATTGGATGCGGCGGCCAGGGAACAGGCGACGCCTCCGGGGCAAGCCGCCACGGAGACATCGTGGCCGTTTGCGACGTTGACCAAAAGCACGTCGATGGCGCCGCAGCCCGCTTGACCAGGAACGGCAAAGTGCCCGACAAATTGACCGACTTCCGCAAGGTGATGGAACGGAAGGATGTTCAAATCATCGTCCAGGGCACGCCGGACCATTGGCACACGCAGGTCAATATGGCGGCGGCGATGGCGAAGAAGGACGTTTATGGGGAGAAGCCGCTTACGCTGACCATTGACGAGGGGCGGCATGTGATAAAGGCTGTGCGGGACAACAAGATTGTGTTCCAAACCGGCACGCAACAGCGCAGCAGCCAGAGATTTCATAAAGCCTGCGAGCTGGTGCGCAATGGGCGCATCGGCAAGCTCAAGCAAGTGGACGTGTGGGTGCCCGGCGGCCTGCGGGCCGGCCCGTTCCACACGGCGCCGGTGCCGGAAGGGTTCAATTTCGACTTCTGGCTGGGTCAGGCGCCCCAGGTTGATTACATGAAGGAGCGGTGTTTCAGCACCTTCCGCTGGTGGTGGGATTACGCCGGCGGCCCCGTGACCGATTGGGGAGCGCATCACAACGACATCGCCCGCTGGGGCATCGGACTGGATGGCCCGGAGATCATCGAAGGCAAAGTGATCACCGGCCCGATACCGGGCGGCTACACAACTCCCAGCGAGTACGAGGCGACGCTGACTTGGGCCAACGGTGTGACGCAGATTGTCAAGACCACTTTGGACGACAGTCCGTTTGGCGAGGTTCTCAAGAGGGATGGCCAGAGGAACGGGATCAAATTCACAGGTTCGGACGGCTGGATATGGGTCAACCGCGGGGATCTGGCAGCCAGCAACGATGACATCCTCAACACCCCCCTGCCCGACAATGCGATCCATCTGGAAGTCAGCGGCGATCACATGGGCAACTTCTTCAGTTGCGTGCGTTCGCGCAAAGACCCCATTTCCAAAGTCGAAGACGGCCATCTTTCCGCCACGATCGGCCATCTCATCATCATAGCATTGCGCACGGGCAAGAAACTCGAATGGGACGCGGCCAAGGAAGTGTTCAAGGGTGAAAACGCCAAGGAAGCCACCACCTATCTCGCCCGCGAAATGCGCAAGCCTTACGACTACACTTTCGCGAGTTGAAAATGACGTTTCACTGACACGGATTCTGACTCGTGAAATCAACCTTTTTTCCACGGGGAGACTGGCGCGCCAGTTTCCCCCTCATCGCCTTGGGCCTTTGTCTGGCCGCGCCCGGAATTCTCCGGGCGCAAGCCCCGCCGCCCGGTGACTTGGTACCGCTCGCGCTCAAGCTGCCCGCGCCGGCTTTTTTGGGGACGCCCAAGGATATTCCCGCCGGCTCGACTGCGGAGCTGCCTTCCAAAACACCGCGTCCGCCGCTGATGGTTCCCAAGGATGTCAAGAATGTGGCCCCGGGCAGCGCGATCACGAGCAGCGATTCAAACGCCTCAGCCGAGGACCTGGCCAAGCTCACCGACGGCGACAAGGAAGCCACGGACTCAAGCATTCTGCTGATGCGCAAAGGCATCCAATGGGTGCAGTTCGACCTGAAGACGCCTCAGGAGATTTATGCCGTTGTCATCTGGCACGCCCATGACTCACAGAAGGTTTACCACGATGTCATCGTCCAAGTGGCCGACGACGGCGGGATGACCAACAATGTCCAGACCCTCTTCAACAATGACACCGGCAACGCTTGCAAGCGCGGCGCGGGCGCGGACCGGGAGTATTTTGAATCCAACCAAGGCAAGCTGATTGACTCCAAAGGAGTCAAGGGCCGTTATGTGAGGCTCTACTCCAACGGCAGCACGGACAGCTCGATGAACGAATATACCGAAGTGGAGATTTACGCGCGGCCGGCAAAGTAGGGGTTGCCGCGCACTGCCTGAAATCCCGTCGCTCCCCATTTCTTAGCGAAACGGCGCGTCCTTCACCAAACAGGTCAAGCTGGCAGGGCGACGGTCCTGCGGAACCTTCTCCCGCCGAATCGGCTCGGCAGGAGCCTCGCCCTACCGAGCTTCGCTAATGATTCGGGCGTCACTGGCGTTCGGCGATGTTGAGATCGCGGATCCAGATGTTGCGGAAACGAACCGGGTTGCTGTTGTGACTCTGCAACTCGACGAAGACCTCGGGAGCATGAGGCTTGTAGAATGACTGCGCGCGCCAGGCGACGCCGCCGCCAATGCCGTCGGTGCTGCCGATCAACTCCGTCTTGTGCTGGATCACGACGCCGTTGAAAAGGACGGTGATGGTGGCTTTCTGGAGCAGCTCGTTCTTGTCATTCCAACGGGGGGACTCCCAGATGATGTCGTAAGTTTGCCATTCGCCAGGCGGCTTGGCGGGGTTGACCAAGGGTGGCATCTGGCCGTAAACGGCGCCCGCCTGGCCGTCGGAGTAGGTCTTGGCGTTGTAGGAATCGAGAACCTGGACCTCGTACATGTTGTTGATGAGAATGCCGCTGTTGCCGCGGCCCTGGCCGGCGCCGGTGGCCGGGGAAGGCTCGGCAAACTCAACGTGCAATTGGAAATCGGCCCACTTTCCCCGCGTCCGGATCCCATTGGCGCGCGAGACGATCATGTAACCATCCTGAACCTTCCAGGAGGCGTCGCCGCCGTTTTCGTTTTGCCACTTCGAGAGGTCCTTGCCGTCAAAAAGCAACTCCGCATCGGAGGGCGGCGCGGCGCCCACGCTGAATCCCGCTCCCGGCGTGACAACGGGCGGCTGCGGACGGTCTGGATCGTGCATGTGCCATTTGCCTCCCGGGAGCATCGGCGTGTTTTTGAAGCCTTCGATCTTTTCCTTCTGGCCTCCCGCGCCATTGGTAGCGTTTGATTGAGCGTAAGTTGGAGTCAAAGCCATGACGAGCGCGCCGATGAACGCGAGGCGGCCCGCCAGACAAACCAGATTCTGTTTGACGTATTTGGGTTTCATGTTGAAAGGACAATGGCCGGTTCCGCGCCGGATGGCCAGCGAAAAGTTACGGCTTGCGGTGGCGGACGAATTCAAAGTTGCACAGGCGCACTTCCGGTTTTCCGGCGGCGTCGAGCACCAGTTTGCCTTCCGAATCGAAGGAGATCAACAGGTGGTCGGGCTTGAGATAGAGGTCTTCCAGTCCGCACTGGGCCAGCTTGGCGGCCTTGGCCTCCAGCAGGTCCTCCATGACGCGGCGCGAGATGCGGCCGCTGGCGCAGGCGTGTTTGGCGTTGACGGACGAGTAATACGATCCGTCGTGCGCGGCCAGCAATTCGTCTGGCCCGTTCCAATATCCCCAGATGGTGATGTAATCGTAGTCTTTTCGGATGGCAGGCTCGCCGTCCGGCGTCAGGAGATGGGCCAGGTCGGTGTAACGCCGCGGTCCTGCGCCGGCGTCGGAGGATTCGCGCCGGCTGCCGGTCATGTAGATGGCGCGCGGATAGATGGTCTTGATGCCGTGGCGGCTGAGCCAGAGGGCAAAGGAGAATTCCTCGAACGGGCTGTTGACCTCGTAGGCGCGGGCGGCTTCCAAGCCGGCCCCGGCGATCTTCAGCGGGGGCACGGGGTCGTCCATTCGCGAAACGCGCCAGACGAGCTGGATGTTGTCCTTGGTGCAGGTGTGGAAGACCTGGTTGCGCGAAGAAAGCTTCTTGTTGGGGGTCCGCCGCCAGCGTTCGGGGAGGAAATAGCTGAACAGGTCCGGGTCCCGCCCGACAACCCACAACAAACCGCCGGTGCTCTCCGCGCGGCCGAAAACATAATCGACATCCAGGAGGCTGGTGGCGCGAAGGTGATCGGGCATCGGATTGTCCGCGTTGCCCTCGAAGCGGCGGGCCCTGTGGGTGAGGTATAGTTTGCGGTTGGCGCTTCGGACGGCCTGCTCGTGCTCCGGGGTGCGTTCGAGCAGTTCGTAATCGACCACCGCGTAGGCAAGCTGGCCGTGACGGTCGCGCAACAATTGCCGGTTGCGGGTCGGGCGCAGAATGATGTGGGCGGGTTTCATGTCGATGACGTGGTAGCCTTTCTGGCGCAGTTCATGGGTCACCAGGCTGGTGACTTGGGCCAGAAACTCCGCTTTCATCCGACCGCTCAGGCCGAAGCCGTGGGCGGATTCGACGGCGTCGAACCCCTTGACCCACTCGTAGAGCACGACGTATTGGCGCAGGATGTCGATTTCGACGGCGGGATGCCTGGCGACTTTGGCGCGGATTTTATATTCGGAACGCCCCGTCTGCCACAATTGCAGCCTCTTGCCGGGGACATAGATGGCCAGCGGGAGCTGGGTCCGGATTCGGAACCCCGCTGGTCCGAGGTCGCCCTTGCGGAGTTGCATCAGGAGTGAAAACTCCTCGAAAGGGCTGTTGAACTCCGCGTGGATGAATTTGTTGACGGACATCGTGTCCAGCGGGACATCTTCCCCGACACGCGACCATTTGACCACGAGGTTGAGACTCCGGCCCGCGATGGGGCGGGTCGGCAGTTTATAGACGGTGCCGGTGCCGGGAAGGCGTTCGCGCTCGGCCTCGAACCACTCCTGCGCGAACCAGTTCTCCGGCAGGAGGTGCTGCCAGAAGGGCGCGCCAAACCGCGTGAGATAAAGATCGCCGCCGTCGTCGGTTTTCAGGTGAACGTAATCCACCCCCAGAAGCGACACCTGGGTGCCGCCGCCCGGCAGACCGGCTGGCAGCGCGATTGGGGGCGGCGCCGGCGCGGAGCCGGGAAGCGCGTTCGATGATTCCGTTTGGGGCGTCATGGTTCCATTGTAGCCCCCCGGTGTGCCGGCGCAAGGAACACGATTTTGGGAATTCTTTCGTCATTTTCCCTGGTTTGGCCCGTTGATTGAGCCGGCTCATGTCCAAAAACTGAGAGGCGTCCGATGCGCCGGGGGGGTGAATCGGGCGTATTTTGATGTTGGACTGCAAAAAGAGGAGAGTTTTTCGCAAAAGGCGGGGAGTCTCGGATTGGCTTTCCCGCCAACTTTTGCTAGATGATAATAGGAACGGAAGGGCCGCGCCGGTCGGGGTATCGCCCCGAAACACTTGGCAGGCTGGCTCCGACGAACAAGTAAACGCAGAGGCATTAAGCACATAACATTTCCCCATATCCATGCAAACCATCCCATCACCCGCCGACGCCCAGCGCGCGGCCCGCGCCCACGACATTCTCCGGCAATTGCCGCCGCGGTCGCTGGACTCCATTTTCTCGCCCAAGTCTGTCGCGTTGATTGGCGCCACTGAATCGCCCAACAGCGTGGGGCGAACCGTGCTCGAAAACCTTCAGAAGGGCCAGTTCCCCGGCGCCATTTACCCCGTCAATCCAAAACGCGACACCGTGCTAGGCCTCAAGGCATACCCCGGCATCCTGGCGGTGCCGGAGAAAGTCGATTTGGCGGTGATTGTGACGCCGCCCCCGTCTGTTCCTGGAATTGTCCGGGATTGCGCGCAGGCCGGTGTGCGGGGAGTCGTCATCATTTCGGCGGGCTTTAAGGAAACCGGGGCGGCGGGCGTCGAGTTGGAACGGCAGGTCCTTGAGGAGGCTCGGAAGGGGCAGATTCGCATCGTCGGGCCAAATTGCCTGGGAGTCATGGTGCCTGGCACCAAGCTCAATGCCACGTTCGCCGCGGGCATGGCGCGGCCTGGCACGGTCGGTTTCATCAGCCAAAGCGGCGCGCTTTGCACGGCGGTCCTGGATTGGAGCCTGAAGGAGAACGTCGGCTTCAGCGCCTTTATTTCACTCGGTTCGATGATCGACGTTGGCTGGGGCGATTTGATCTTCCACCTGGGCGACGATCCCAACACCCGTAGCATCGTCATGTACATGGAAACCATCGGCGACGCCCGGGCTTTCCTGTCGGCGGCGCGGGAAGTGGCTCTGATGAAGCCCATCATCGTCATCAAGCCCGGCCGGACCTCCGCGGCGGCCAAGGCGGCGGCGTCCCACACGGGGTCGTTGACCGGGAGCGACGAGGTATTGCAGGCGGCGTTCCAGCGGGCGGGCGTGTTGCGGGTGGAAAACATCTCCGAATTGTTCGACATGGCGGAAGTGCTGGCCAAGCAGCCGCGCCCGCGGGGACCGCATCTGGCCATCGTCACCAATGCCGGCGGACCGGCCGTGCTGGCGACTGACAGCCTGATCACCGGCGGGGGCCTGCTCTCGGAACTTTCACCCGAAACCATGGCGGCCTATAACGCGATTCTCCCTCCGACTTGGAGCCATAACAACCCCATTGACATCATCGGCGATGCCGGCGCGGATTTGTACGCCAAGGCGGTCGATATTGCCGCCAAAGACCCCAAGACCGACGGTTTGCTGGTGATCCTGACGCCCCAAGCGATGACAGACGCGACGGCGACGGCGGAGAAACTCAAGCCCTACGCGCACATCGAAGGCAAGCCGATCCTGGCGAGTTGGATGGGTGCGGATGCGGTAAGCGCGGGCGAGGACATTCTCAACGCGGCGAAGGTGCCGACGTTCAAGTATCCCGACCGGGCGGCGCGCGCGTTTTGTTACATGTGGCGTTACACCGAGAACCTCCGCGCCCTTTACCAAACCCCGCTTCTGGGGCTTGAATCCAAGGATGTGGTCGCGGCGCGCCAGAACGCGGAGGTCATGCTCAAGGCCATCCGCCTCCAGGGTCGCACCATCCTGACCGAATTTGAATCCAAGCAGCTTCTCTCAGCCTACGGCATCCCCACTGTCGAAACCGTTGTCGCCACCAGCGAGGAGGAAGCCGTCAAACACGCCGAACGCATTGGCTTTCCCGTGGTGCTCAAGCTCTATTCGGAAACGATCACCCACAAGACCGATGTTGGAGGGGTGCAATTGAACCTGCGCAATGCGACGGCGGTGCGGCGGGCGTGGCGGGCCATCGAAGTTGCGGTGTCCAAGAAGGCGGGCAAGGAACATTTTCTGGGAGTGACGGTGCAGCCGATGATCAAGCTTGAGGGGTATGAGTTGATCATTGGAAGCAGCATCGACCCGCAGTTCGGACCGGTGTTGCTCTTTGGAACCGGCGGGCAGTTGGTCGAAGTCTTCAAGGACCGCGCGCTGGGATTGCCGCCGCTCAACGCGACGCTGGCCCGGCGGATGATGGAAGGCACGCGCATCTTCACCGCCTTGCAGGGAGTGCGCGGACGCGCCTCGGTGGATGTGCCGGCGCTGGAACAATTGCTGGTGCGCTTCAGCGAGCTGGTGGTGGGACAGCCGTGGATCAAGGAAATCGACATCAACCCGCTGGTGGCCGCGCCCGGACGGCTGCTGGCTCTGGACGCGCGCGTCCTGCTGCACGACCCGGCAACCCCGGAATCGGCCCTTCCCAAACTGGCCATCCGGCCGTACCCGACGCAATACGTTGGCACATGGAAATTGAAGAACACCAAGCCCGTCGTGATCCGGCCCATCCGTCCCGAGGACGAGCCGTTGATGGTGAAGTTTCACCAGACTCTCTCCGAACAATCCGTCTATCAGCGCTATTTCAGCGTTCTGAAACTGTCGCAGCGCACCACGCACGAGCGGCTGACGCGGATTTGTTTCAACGATTACGACCGCGAGATCGCCCTGGTGGCCGAATACCGGGAAACGCCCGAGGCCGAGCCGCAGATTCTGGGCGTCGGCCGGTTGAGCAAAATCCGCGGATTGAACGCGGGCGAATTCGCCGTTCTGGTCAGCGACGCCTGGCAGGGGCAAGGTCTGGGGACCGAGCTGCTCAAGCGCGTTGTGCAAGTCGGGCGTGAGGAAAAAGTGGACCGCATTCTTGGCCACATCCTCTCGGACAACCACGTCATGAACCACGTTTGCCAGACGGCCGGCTTCAAAGTCGGGCAGGGCGTCGATCAACACGATCTCCTGGCGGAATACGCTCTCTGATCTGATCCCATTTGTAATTGTAATTGTAATTTATGGAAGTCAAAAAAAGTTCCAACGGCCCCCAATTCGCGACCATTGACGGCAACGAAGCCGCCGCCTACGTGGCTTACCGCGTCAACGAGGTGATGGCCATCTACCCCATCACTCCCTCCTCCCCCATCGCCGAATGGTGCGACCAGTGGGCGTCGGAAGGAAAACGCAACCTCTGGGATACCATCCCGGAAATCGCGGAAATGCAAAGTGAAGGCGGCGCTTCCGGCGCCGTTCATGGCGCCCTCCAGACCGGCGCTTTGAGCACCACTTTCACCGCCTCACAGGGTCTGCTCCTGATGATCCCCAACATGTTCAAGATCGCCGGCGAACTCCTCCCCACCGTCTTCCACGTCACGGCGCGGACATTGGCGACGCACGCCCTTTCCATCTTCGGCGATCATAGCGACATCATGGCGGTGCGCTCCACAGGCTGGGGAATGCTCGGCGCCGCGTCGGTTCAGGAAACGATGGACTTCGCCCTGATTTCCCAGGCCTCGTCCCTGCGGTCGGGTCTTCCCTTTATCCATTTCTTCGATGGCTTCCGCACTTCCCACGAGGTGGCGAAAATTCAACTCGTGCCCGATGCCGCCATGCGGGCGCTGATCGACGATGGGTTGATCGCCGAGCGCCGCGCCCGCGCGATGACCCCGGACCATCCGGTGTTGCGTGGCACGGCCCAGAATCCGGACGCCTTTTTCCAGGGGCGCGAGGCGGCCAACCTCGTCTATGCCGGCTGCCCGGACATCACCCAACAGGTGATGGACGAGTTTGCCAAACAAACGGGCCGTTCCTACAAGCTTTTCGAATACGTCGGCGCACCCGACGCGGAACGCGTGGTGGTCCTCATGGGGTCCGGCGCGGAAGTGGCGCAGGAGGCCGTCGAGCATCTCAATCGCAAGGGCGAGAAAATCGGCCTGGTCAAGGTGCGGCTTTACCGGCCATTTGACTGCGCGCGGTTCGTCCAGTCCTTGCCCGCCTCAGTCAAAGCCATCGCCGTTCTGGACCGCACCAAGGAGCCGGGCGCGGCCGGGGAACCGCTCTACCAGGATTGCATGACGGCCCTGGTCGAAGCCCGGCCTGCCGGCCGGACGCTGCCGGTTCTGGTTGGCGGGCGCTACGGATTGTCCTCCAAGGAATTCACCCCCGCCATGGTCAAGGCTGTTTTTGACAATCTGGCCGCGGCGAAGCCCAAAAATCATTTCACCGTCGGCATCAACGACGACGTCTCCTTCACCAGCCTCCCGGTGGACGCGGAATTCTCGACCGAACCCGATGACGTAGTCCGGGCGCTCTTCTACGGGCTTGGTGCTGACGGCACGGTGGGCGCCAACAAGAACTCGATCAAAATCATAGGTGAGAACACCCCCTATTGCGCCCAGGGCTATTTTGTCTATGACTCCAAGAAATCCGGCTCCATGACCGTGTCGCACCTGCGCTTCGGCCGGCAGCAAATCCGATCCAGCTATTTAATCACACGCGCGAATTTTGTCGCCTGCCACCAGCCCGGCTTCCTGGAGCGCTACGACATGCTGCGGGACTTGGTGCCCGGCGGCACGTTCCTGCTCAATTCGCCCTTGTCGCGCGACGAAATCTGGCCCCGCCTTCCAACCCCGGTGCAGCAGGCGCTGGTGGACCGGAAGGCGCGGTTCTTCGTAATTGACGCCACGAGCGTGGCGCACGGCAGCGGGATGGGCGGGCGCATCAACACCGTCATGCAGGTCTGTTTCTTTGCGCTTTCGGGCGTGCTGCCCAAGGACGAGGCGATCGAAGCCATCAAGAAATCGATCAAGAAGACCTACGGGCGCAAGGGGGAAGAGGTGGTGCAGAAGAACCTCAAGGCGGTGGACAACACCCTGGCCAACCTCTTTGAAGTGCCCCTGACCAGCAAGGTCAATGGCACGGGCGGCTATTTGCCGCCCATCACGCCGGACGCCCCGCCGTTCGTGCGGAACGTTCTGGGAACTCTGGCCGCCGGACGCGGCGACGACCTGCCCGTCAGCGCGTTCCCGCGCGACGGAACGTTTCCGACGGCGACCGCGCAGTTTGAAAAGCGGAATCTCGCCCTGGAGATACCCGTCTGGAACGAGGCGATTTGCATCCAATGCCTCAAATGCACGACCATTTGCCCTCACGCCACCATTCGCGCCAAAGTCTGCGACGCGGCGCAGATGGATGGAGCGCCCGCCACGTTCAAATCCGCCGCCGCCCGCGCGCCGGAATGGAAAGGCATGCGCTTTGTCCTGCAAGTCGCCGCCGAGGATTGCACCGGGTGCTCGCTCTGCATCGAAGTCTGCCCCGCCCGTGACAAGAAGGAGAGCAAGCGCAAGGCGATCAACATGGCGGCGCAGGAGCCGCTGCGCGTGTCCGAACGGGAGAACTGGAAGTTTTTCCTCGGCCTGCCGGAAATGGACCGGCGCAAGATCAACACGTCCCAATTGCGGCAACAGCAGATCATGCAGCCGCTCTTCGAGTTTTCGGGCGCGTGCGCCGGCTGCGGCGAGACTCCTTATTTGAAGCTGCTGACCCAGTTGTTCGGCGACCGGGCCGTCATCGCCAACGCGACTGGCTGCTCATCCATCTACGGCGGCAACCTCCCCACCACGCCTTACGCGAAGGATGCCCAGGGCCGCGGGCCGACTTGGTGCAATTCCTTGTTTGAGGACAACGCCGAATTCGGCATGGGCTTCCGCGTTTCGCTGGACAAGCAAAGGGACATGGCGCAGGAACTGGTGATCAAACTGGCCGGCACGATCGGCGATGATCTCGCCAACCAACTCTTGCATTCCAACCAGGCTGACGAGACGGGGATTGCCGAACAGCGCGAGCGCGTGGCCGTCTTGAAGCAGAAGTTGCAGGCGCTCGGTTCTCCCGAAGCGCGCCTGCTCCTGAGCCTGGCCGATAATCTCGTCAAGAAGAGCGTTTGGATCATCGGCGGCGACGGCTGGGCCTACGACATCGGCTACGGCGGGCTGGATCATGTGCTGGCCAGCGGACGGAAGGTCAATGTGCTTGTGCTTGATACGGAGGTCTATTCCAACACCGGCGGACAGATGTCCAAGGCCACCCCGCGCGGAGCGGTCGCCAAATTCGCGGCCGGCGGCAAGCCGGGCTGCAAGAAGGACCTTGGCCTCATCGCGATGGCCTACGGCAACGTGTACGTCGCCAGCGTGGCGATGGGGGCCAAGGATGATCAGACCCTCAAGGCCTTTGTCGAGGCGGAGTCCTATCCCGGCCCGTCCCTCATCATGGCTTACAGCCATTGCATTGCACACGGCATCGCGGTGGACATCGGCGTGGGAGCGCGCCAGCAAAAGCTGGCCGTTGATTGCGGACAGTGGCTTCTTTACCGTTATGATCCCCGCCGGGCCGATCTCGGCGAGAATCCGCTGCAATTGGACTCTCCGCCGCCCAAGGCGCCTATCAAGGATTATCTGCTCTCGGAAAACCGCTTCAAGATGCTCACCATGAGCAAGCCGGACGCCGCGCGCCAATTGTTCGCACGGGCGCAGTCCGATGTCGATAGCCGGCGGAAATTCTACCAGTTCATGCAGAGCCGCACGCTCAAGGTGGAGCCCGCCACGCCGGTCGAGCCAAAAATCACCATCCCTGTGCAGCCATCCGCCTAGAACGCCCCGAACAAATCAATTAACTTATGGACCTGACTACCACCTATCTGGGACTCAAGCTGCGCACGCCGTTGGTCTGCTCGGCCTCGCCGCTTTCGCAGCAGCTTGACAACATCAAACGAATGGAGGACGCAGGCGCGTCGGCCGTCGTGCTGTATTCGTTGTTCGAGGAGCAGTTGCTCAGGGACCGCCTGGATGTTGAGGAGAGCCTGGAGCGGGGCACTTCCAGTTTCGCGGAGTCGTTGAGTTACTTCCCCGAACCGGAGGAATTCAACCTGGAGCCGCAGGAATACCTTGCCCACGTCGAGCGCGCCAAGCGCTCCGTCGGCATCCCGGTGATCGCCAGCTTGAACGCCTGCTCGTCGGGCGGCTGGACCAAATACGCCCGCGACATCGAGGTGGCTGGCGCCGATGCGATTGAGCTGAACATCTATAACATCCCGGCCGACGCGAAACAAACCGCGGCGGACATCGAAGGGAAGTACCTGCAAATCGTGCGCGACGTGAGCGCGGAAGTGAAGATTCCGGTGGCCGTGAAATTAAGCCCGTTCTTCACCAACTTTGCCAACTTCGCGGCGCGGCTCGATGAGGCCGGGGCCGACGGCTTGGTGTTGTTCAACCGGTTTTATCAGCCCGATATTGATCTGGAAACGCTGGAGATCACCCCCAACATCGTGCCAAGCTCTCCGTCGGCCCTGCGGCTGCCGCTGCGCTGGATAGCGCTTCTCTTTGGCCATACGGATGCGAGCCTGGCGGCAACCAGCGGTGTGTACAGCGGCGCCGACGTGCTCAAGCTCCTCCTGGCGGGAGCGGATGCAACCATGTTGTGCGCGGTGCTGTTGCGCGACGGCATCCGGCAGATCCGCACCATCGAGCGCGATCTGGCGGCGTGGATGGAGAAATGCAAGTTTGAGTCGGTGGGCCAGCTCAAGGGGAGCCTCAGCCAGATCAACTGCGCCAACCCCTCCGCCTTTGAGCGGGCGCAATACATGCGCGCCCTGACTGGCTACCGCCAGGCGTCCGCGGGTCCGCCTTGATTTCCATATCATGCTCCCCCAGCTCACCACCTGCACTTTCTGTGGCACCGGTTGTGGTATCTACCTGGAAACCGCCGGGAACAAAATCGTAGGGGTGTATCCGAGCATGTCTCATCCCGCCAACAGCGGGAAGATTTGCGTCCGCGGCTGGCACGTGCATGAAGTGGCCAGTTCCCCGGACCGCCTCACCAGCCCCTTGATCAAGAAGGACGGCCGGTTTGAAAAAGTCTCCTGGGATGAGGCGTTCGATTTCGTCGCCCCCCGGCTCAAAAGAATCCGCGACCAATACGGCCCCGAATCTGTCGCCTTCCTGGATTCGCCGCGCTGCTCCAACGAGGAGGCATACCTCCTGCAGAAGCTGGCCCGCGCCATCATCGGCACCAACAACGTGGATCACGGCGCCGGCGTCTATTGCAACAACTCCTTGAACGTCCTGCTGGAAATGACCGGCGTCCCCGCCAGCTCCAACTCCATCGGCGAACTGGCCCGCAGCGGCGTCATCATTGTCGATGGCGTTGACCTTGCCCGGCAGTTGCCCACCATCGGCGGCTGGGTCATTCGCGCCAAGCTCAACGGCGCCCGGCTCATCGTCGTTGATTCCCGCCGTCATCGGATCGCGGAAAACGCCGACATTTTTTTGCAGATCAAACCGGGCACTGAATCTCTCCTGTACGGCGCGCTCGCAAAGGTCATCGTGGACCGCGGGCTGATGAATCTGCCCTTCATCAAAGCCCGCTGCGAGGGATGCGATGCTTTTCTGGCCCGCGCACGGGAGTACGACCTGCTGCAGGCCGCCGAAGGATGCGGCGTGCCGGCGGAGTTGATCGAGGCGGCGGCTCTGGCCTATGGCCGGGCGCGGACGGCGGCGATCCTATACTCGACCGGGATTGAAGCGCGCGACGAGGACAGCATCCGGGCGATCATCAATCTGGCGCTGCTGACCGGCAACCTGGGAAAAGAAGGGGCGGGAGTGTTTCCGCTGGCGGAGCATAATAATTTGCAAGGTGTGTGTGACATGGGGATGCTGCCGGACCGCTTGCCGGGCTATCAGCCCGTCACGGATGCCGGGGCGCGCGCCGCGTTGGAAAGCGTCTGGGGAGCGAAGGTGCCCGCCGTGCCCGGAGTGGGCGCCGAGACGCTCTTTGGCGGCGGTCCCACGCCGCTGAAGGCGCTCTGGCTGGGGCGTTATGACCCCGTTAGCACGGCGTTCTTCGGGGACGCCGCCGAAGCGATGCGGCGATGCGAGCTGGTGGTGGTGCAGCATCTGTTCATGACTGATTCGGCGGAGTTCGCCGATGTGGTGCTGCCGACGACGGTATTTGGCGAAGAGCGCGTCACCTTCACAAGCACTGAGAGGCGGATTCAACTCGCTGAACGGGTGATTGACCCGCCCGAGGGACCGATGCCCGCCTGGGAGCAATTGACGCGCCTGGCCCGCGCCATGGGGGCCAATTGGAATTATCAATCCGCCGCGGATGTCATGCAGGAGATCGGGACGGTCATCCCCTTCTACAGCGGCGCCAGCCATGAGAACCTCGCCCGCGATTACGGCCGCCAATGGCCCTGCACGACTGACCGCCCTCTGGGAACCCGCTTCCTGTTTGCCGATGATCAAATGAGCCGCCCCTTCAAATTTGCTCCCGTCGTCCGCCCGCCCAAATCGGCGGGCAATCCGGACGGATACCCCTTCACCCTGGTGTTCGGCCATTCGCTCTATTACTGGCACCAGAATGTCCTCATCAGACACAGCGAAACATTGAAGCGCGAATACCGTCTCCTGTTGCTGGATTATCCGGACGGTTTCGTCGAGATCAACACCGATGACGCCAAGCGCCTCGGCATCCGGGACGGCGGACGCATCCGCCTGAGCACCGCCGGCGGCTCGCTCTCCTCCACGGCGCGGGTGACGCCCGAAGTTCGGGGCGGGACGGCGTTTGTGCCGTACTTCGTGCGGCAATTAAAACGGGAGATACTCGGCGCGGCCGGCGGCGGCTCGGTCGTTCCGGTGCGCCTGGAAGCGGGGGCATCATGAAGGCGCGTCTGATTGACAGTGGGAACGTTCTGAAGATCGTGGACCTGCTCCGCGCGCGGGGCCGGGAAGTTATCGCGCCCTTCTGCGGCCGGGGCCGCGACAGCTATTTCGACACCGTCACGGACGAGAACCGCGCTCAGGTGCGGCTTCATCTGCCCAATCCGTATTACCCGCCCAAGCGGTTTGTCTTTCCGCACATTGAGCGGTTGATGAGAGTTCACGGGAAGAACGGCGCGATGACCATTGAACCGGCTTGCGAGGCGCCCCCGCGCGCGATCTTCGGCATCCGCTCCTGCGACGTTGCGGGCCTGTGGCATCTGGACCGGTTCTACCTCGGACGCGATTACCGGGATGTCTATTACGAGCGGCGGCGCAAGAACCTCTTTTTGGTGAACATGGTCTGCACCGACCCGGCGCAGGACATCGGCAACGACTGCTTCTGCCTGTGCGCCGACACCGGCCCCGCGGCGCGGGAGCATTTTGATTTGCAGCTCATGGACCTTGGCGACGGGCAATTCATGGCCGTGGCCGGAACGGCGGCCGGCGAAGAGCTTTTCTCCGAGCCGATATTCCGCAAGGGAACCGGCGCGTGCGTCGAACGCCGGCGCGCCATTCTGGCGGAGGTGCGCAAACGTTTTGGAACCACCACGAGCTGGTTTACCGCCACCGTCCGCTATGTTTCGCAGGGGACGATTCTGGAAAAGACTTGGGAGGAAATCGGCAACCGCTGCCTGGAATGCGGTGGCTGCACTTATGTCTGTCCGGCCTGCACCTGTTTCACCGTTTCCGACCGCCAGGTGGGGCCGGAGGAAGTCGAGCGCGTGCGCATCTGGGATTCCTGCGGCCTGAGCGGTTTCACGCGGATGGCGGGCGGTTTCAATCCCCGCCGCGCCGTGCATGACCGCCGCAACCGCCGCTTTTTCCGCAAGCTGGCTCAATACTTTATCCAGCGCGAACTGGCTGTCGCTTGCGTGGGCTGCGGCCGTTGCGCCGCCGTTTGCCACGGAGACATTGGAATGCCCAGCATCGTCGAAATGATCCGGCGCGCCGCGCCTGAACCGCCGAAAAATGAACCCGCCCAACACTGAGAATATTTATCTGCCCAAGCTGGCGGTCCTGGACCGGGTGGTGGACGACATCCCCGAGGTAAAGACATTTTACTGGCGATTCGAGGACCCGGCCGAGCAGGCGAAGTTCAAACACTTCCGCCCCGGACAGTTCGCCCAGGTTTCCCTTTTCGGCGTCGGCGAATTCCCGGCCTCCCTTCCCCCCAGCCCGACCGAGGAGGAAACCTTCTTCACCATCCGCCAGGTCGGCAGTTGCACCTCCGCGCTCCATCAACTCAAGCCGCGCGACAAGTTCGCCGTGCGCGGCCCTTACGGCAACGGCTTTCCCATGGAGGAATACGAAGGCAGGAACCTCACCTTCGTCGCGGGCGGCATCGGGCTGATTCCCCTGCGCTCCTGCATCGTCTATGCGCTGCAAAACCGGGCGAAGTATGGTCGGATCCAGGTGTTTTACGGCGCGAAAACGCCCGGCGAATTGATGTACTTGACAGACTTGCGCGCCTGGGAGAAGGGCGGCGCCATGGAGTGTCATCTCACCGTGGATCGCGCCGCCAACGGCTGGGACGGCCACGTCGGCGTCGTTGGCAGCCTTTTCAAGAAGAGCGGCGTGGACATGCCGGTGGACAACACCACCGCCTTTGTCTGCGGGCCGCCGGTCATGTTCCGCTTCGTCATCAAGGACCTGCTGGCGCTGGGCTTCAAGGAAAACCACATCATGTCCACTCTCGAGCGCTACATGAAATGCGGCGTCGGCAAGTGCGGCCATTGCTGCATCGGCGTCGCCTATATATGCGTGGACGGCCCCGTTTTCACGTACGAACAAATCAAAAAGCTTGGGGAGGACATCTGATGCCCGACTTGTGCCAACAACTTCAGTCAGCCCTTCGGGGCCGTGTTTGTTTCATGGGGCTGGGCAACGTCCAAGGCGGCGACGACGGCTTCGGAGTGCGGCTGGCGGAGGCTCTGACCCGCGCCGGCGTGCCCGACGTGGTCGTCGCCGGTACCGATCCAGAGCGGCTGGTGACGAGCTGTGCCGGCACAGGATTTGACCACCTGGTTTTCCTGGACGCAGTGGACATTGGCGCGGCGCCCGGTTCGACGGTTTTCCTGAGTTCGGAGGAGATGGCGGCGCGTTTCCCGCAGATTTCCACCCACAACCTTTCCCTTGGAACGCTGGCCAAGTGCGTTGAAACCGGCGGCAAAACGCGGGTCTGGCTCCTGGGCGCGCAACCGGCGTCCTTGAAACCCTCGCCCGCTCTTTCGCCCGCCATCCGGGCGACCCTGGCCATACTCACCGCCCTCATTGGCAGTGTCGTCAGCGAAGGAGCACGATCATGATGACTCCCGAACAGGCGGTATTCGCCTCCATTCTCATCTGCGTCGCCGGAGCGGCGCTGACGTTGCTTACCGCGCGGAACCGGACGCTGGCAGGGTGGATCGCCTTCCTGGTAACGGCCGCGACTTCGACGCTGATCTTCATCGCCGTGGCGACGGTGCTGGCTGGCGGCGCCTCCGCCGGCTCCGAAGTGTTTTGCAAAGTGCCTTCCATCGGATTCGCCTTGCGTCTGCATGTGGACGGGTTGACCGCGCTGTTCCTGATGCTGGCGGCTCTGATCGCTGTGCCGGCTTCGTTTTATTCCATCGCCTATATGAAGCATTACGCGGAGTATGGCGTTGCCCGGTATTATCCTTATTTTCTCCTGTTTCTGGCGGCGATGTACGGACTGTTGAGCACGACGGACATGATGTGGTTTTTCTTCATTTTCTGGCAGATGATGACCCTGCCCGGCTACGCGCTCATCCGATTCGAGCACAAGAAACCGGAGAACGTCCGGGCGGCCAACAAGTTCCTGCTGATGATGCAAATAGCTTGCGCGGCGACCCTTATCGGCGCGGAAATTCTGGCTGGCGCGGGCGCATCCGCCAATTCCAGCGCCGGGGTGAAGTACGACTTTGACACCGTCAGCGCGAACCTGCCGGCTTTGCTGCACGCGCAACCCGTATTGGCGGCGTTGGCATTCGGGCTGTTCCTGGCCGGTTTTGGCATCAAGATGGGGATGTGGCCCTTCGGCCAGGTGTGGTTGCCGGACGCGCACCCGGCGGCGCCGTCGCCCGTAAGCGCGATGCTCTCCGGTGTGATGATCAAGACCGGGGTCTATGGCGTGATGCGTTATTTCCTGTGGCTGGTGCCCGCCGGCGGGCAGGCCGACTTTCCCCTGGCCCGCTGGGGCCTGGTGGTGGCGGCGCTTGGGACGATTTCGCTCTTCACCGGCACGATGCAGGCGCTCAAGCAGGAGCAGACCAAGCGGCTGCTGGCCTTCCACAGCATCGGCCAGGTCGGCTACATCCTCCTCGGTTTTGGGGCCTGCATGGCCCTCCTGCCGGCGGCGGGTCCGGCGGCGGCCTCGTTGGCGGCGCTGGCCATGATCGGCGCGCTTTTTCACACCCTCAACCACGGCGTCTTCAAGGCGCTCCTGTTCCTCAATGCCGGCTCCATGCTGCACGCCACGGGCACGCAGGACTTGAATAAGATGGGTGGATTGCTCAAGTATATGCCTCTGACGGCCGCCACGGCGCTGGTTGCTTCCCTGTCCATTTCGGGCGTCCCGCTCTTCAGCGGCTTCGCCAGCAAATGGACCATTTACGTCGCGACGGTGCAAGGCAGCAGTCTGGCGGGCTATCTGTCGGTCTGCGCCGCCATTGCCATTCTGACGAGCGCGCTGACCCTGGCTTCTTTCGTGAAGTTCTTTGGCGCAAGTTTCCTTTCGCGCACCAGCGCGCTGGTCAAGGAGAGGGCGGCGGGCCGGGGACGGCTTGAAGTTGGCGCGATGATGCAAATGCCCCAACTGTTGCTGGCGCTGATCTGCCTGATGTTCGGGATCATGCCAGCCATTGGTTACGGCCTCGTCCATGCCGCGCTGGCGGCAAGCCCGCAAGGCTTTGGCAAGACCCTTGGCGGCGCCCCGGCATTCTCCGGCGGCCTATGGACCGGCCTTTCCGGGGTCGAGTCGCATTCAATCTTCGTTCCGCTGGCGTTGCTGGCCGTCCTGGGGCTGGCGTTTCTGGCGGCCCGGTTCATTTCAAGGCTCGGCGCCGCTCCCAGCCGCGCCGCGCCTCCGTGGCTTTGCGGTTACGCGCGCGAAGCCGAATGTAACCGCTACGTGGCGCATGGCTATTACGGCGAGATCAAACGTTATTTCCGCTGGCTCGGCGGCGCGCCCCCGGCGCCGTCCGTGAATTCCGCCGCCCCGAAAGAACACTGAAATGAAGGCGCGCGAAAAACTCGATCAGTTGAAGGCGAAGTTAGGCCCCGCCATCCGGCGGGCGGATATCCCCTCGGATCATTGCTTGTTTGTCTTCGTCGAAGCGTCCGCGCTGAAGGCCGTCTGCGAATACGTTTTTCGCGACCTGGATGCCCGTTTCATCACGAGCATTGGCGCGGATGACCGGTCGTTTTCCGGCTCGTTCCTGGTGGCGCACAATTTCGCGTTTGATCGCGACCACCTGCTTTGCAGCATCCTGACCGAAATTCCCGCCAGCCAACCCTGTGTGGAGAGCATCTCGACGGTCGTGCCGGCGGCCAACTGGGCCGAGCGCGAATTGCGCGATCTGGTCGGAATCGAACTGTCCGGCCACCCGTATCCGAAACGCCTGGTCCTGCCGGACGGCTGGCCCGATGGGGTCCACCCGCTGCGCAAGGACATTCCGTGGAATTTCGTCCCCGATGACTACGATGACGAGCGCGAATTCAAGTTCGACGAACCGCCGGAGGGTTGCACGGTCGTGCCCTTCGGCCCGTTTCATCCCACCCTCGACGAGCCTGCCCATTTCCGGCTCTACGTCGAAGGGGAGCGGGTGCGCGGCTGCGAATACCGCGGCTTCATGGTCCATCGCGGCATCGAGAAACTGGCCGAGTCCGTTCTGGGCTACAACGACATCCCGATCATGGCCGAGCGCATCTGCGGCATCTGCGGCTGCGTGCATAATGTCACCTACGCGCAGGCCGTCGAAGCCGCCGCCGCCTTGCAGGCCCCGCCGCGCGCCGAGTACCTCCGCTCCATCCTCCTCGAACTCGAACGCCTTCACAGCCACCTCCTCTGGGTCGGCCTGGCCTGCCACATCGTCGGCTTTGACACTTTGTTCATGCAAGCCTTCCGCATTCGCGAACCGGTCATGTGGATTGCCGAGAAAATCACCGGCAACCGCAAGACCTACGGCCTCTGCGTCATCGGCGGCGTCCGCCGGGATTTGACGCCCGCGTTGGAAGACGAACTCCGCCAGGTGCTCGCCCGCCTCGAAACCGAATGGCAGGCCGTCACCGCCGCCGTGCTCCAGGACCGCAACATCCAGAAGCGCACCCGCGGCGTCGGCGTCGCCGACCGCAATCTTGTCAAGGAAGCCGGGCTGATCGGCCCGGTGGCGCGCGCGGCGGGCGTCGGGATTGATTGCCGCCGCGACCACCCCTACGCCGCTTATGACCGCGTGGACTTCGATGTCATCACCGCCCCCGACGGCGACGTCTGGTCGCGCCTGGTGGTGCGGGCGCGCGAAGTGTTTGAGTCAATCAAAATCATCCGCCAATGCCTGGACAAAATGGAAAGCGGCCCGATCCAGTTGGAGATCAAGGACGAACTGCCCGTCGGCCGCCTGGGCATCTCTTCGGTCGAAGCGCCGCGCGGCGAGTGCCATCATTTCGTCATCACCGGCGAGAACAACCGCCCGCGCCGCTGGCGCGTGCGCGCCCCCACCTATCAGAACCTCCAGGGCGTTCCCGCCATGATCAAGGACCAGCAACTGGCCGACATGACCATTTCCCTGGGCAGCATCGACCCGTGCTTCTCCTGCACGGACCGCCTCGAAACCATCGACCTCCGCTCGGGCGCCGTCAAGGTCTGGTCCCCGGAGGAATTGCTCAAGCTGGCGCGCGCCAGGGGGATTGCCGCGGAGTCATCCGCAAAGGAGTCAGATGAATCCTAACGTCATTCGGATGATTGCGGGCGGGTTGGCCAACGTCGTCGTGGTCCTGCTCATCGCGCCGTTGTGCGAAGGCATCCTGCGCAAGGTCACCGCGTGTCTGCAATCGCGCCGCGGTCCGCCCCTCTGGCAGCCCTACTTCGACCTGCTCAAGCTTCTGGGCAAGGAGGACATTGAATCGGGCGAATCACCCGCCCTGCAACGATTTGTCGCCCGGCTCGCGCTGGCCGCGGCGCTGACGACCGCCTGCCTGGTGCCCATGGGCTTTCCCGCCCCCATGAATGGCGCGGGCGACATCATTCTCCTCATCTACCTGCTGACCCTCTGCGGGATATGCACACTGCTCGGCGGCCTGGCGGCGGGATCGACTTATTCGCTCTTGGGCATCGGCCGGGAGATGATGACAATGATCGCCTTGGAGCCTTTGTTTGCCATCGCTCTTCTTGCCGGCGCGGTCCACGCGGGGTCCTTCCGGCTCGACGCCGTCTTGAACGGCTCGGTTTATGCCGTGCCAGGCATTCCGTGGTCGGGCTTGATTTTGCTGGTGGTGATGGGGCTGTCTTTCCAGGCCTTTGTCCAGCGGGTGCCCTTTGACATATCCGAGGCCGAGACGGAAATAATGGAAGGGCCGCTGATGGAATACTCCGGCCCCAAGCTGGCGCTGTTCAAGTACGCGCAGATGGCGCGGCTGGTCATTCACAGCGCGTTGTTCGCGGCGCTCTTTGTGCCGTGGGGATCGGGCCTGCCTTTCCCGTTGGGCTGGCTGCTCTTCTGGGCCAAAGTGCTGGTCATCGTCCTGGTCGTCACGGCCGTCGCCGCGACCCACGCCCGCTACCGGATTGACCAGGCCCTCCGTTACTTCGCCGGCCTGCTCGTCGTGGCCTTCGCGGCGCTGGCTCTGGCGGGTTACGGTCATTGATGGAGATGCTATCATGTCCCTGACAAGCAAATTCAAAGAAGCGATGGTCGGCCTCAAAGCCGGCCGCGTCACCCTTGATTACCCCGCCCACCCGCGGCCCGTGCCGGAGAACTTCCGCGGTCGGCCCATCTTCGACGCCCAGAAATGCATCGGCTGCGCCGCCTGCGCCAACAACTGTCCGGCCCGCGAAATCCTCGTGCTCGATGTCTGCCAGGAAGTTCGCATCCTCAAATACCTGGGCCGCCGCTGCACCTACTGCGGACGCTGCTCGGATGTCTGCCCGGAGAAAGCCATCACCATGAGCCACGAGTTTGAAACCGCCACCAACAAGATCAGCGACGTGCATCAGCGCCTGGATTTGTTTATGAGCACCTGCCAGCGGTGCGGCCGTTGTTTCAAGGAAACCTCGCCCCTGGAACAGCTCAAGCTGAAGGGCTACCGCTTTGACGATCTGGAAAACGAACGCTGGATTTTCCGCTCCCGCTCCTTCCTGGAATCCGAACCGCTGGTCGATGACATCAAAATCGAACTGGATTAAACCCCATGCTGAGAAATCTTTGCCAGAAAATGTTCGGCCGCTCACTCTGGGTTTACCATGCCAATAGCGGCGGCTGCAACGGCTGCGACATCGAGGTCCTCAATGTCCTGACTCCCTACTATGATGTCGAGCGCTTCGGCATCAAGCTGGTCGGCTCCCCGCGGCACGCCGACGTCATGCTCTGCCAGGGGCCGGCCATGCGCTCCACCGCGCGCGCCCTGCGTTGCGCCTATGACGCCATGCCCGCTCCCAAGCTCGTCTTTGCCATCGGCGGCTGCGCCTGCGGCGGCGGCATCTGGCACGATTCCTACCCCGTGCTCGGCCCGGTTGAAAAAGTCATCCCCGTCAACTTCTACATCCCAGGCTGCCCGCCGCGCCCTGAAGCCATCATCTACGGCGTCGCCGTGGCCGTCGGCCTGGTGGACAAAAAAGTGTCGCCGGTCGAATTCAAGCAATTGCAAATGCCCATCCCGCGCTACCATCCCTCCGACCTCCGCGGCGAGGGTGAGATGGTTGTCTATGAAAAGGCGGAGAAAATTTAGCGCGGATGCATGAGTATTCCATCATGCAAAGCGCCATCAGCCAGGTTTTGCGCGAAGCCCGCCAGGCCGGGGCCACGCGCGTCCATGAAATCCGCCTCCGCGTCGGCGCTCTGAGCGGCGTCGTGCCCGACGCCCTTCGCTTCGCCTTCGAAGCCGTCACCGACGGGACCTGCGCCCAGGGGGCGGTATTGACCATAGAGGAAGTGCCGGCGCGATTCTGGTGCGCCGCCTGCCGCCGGGAATTTGTCTCCGCCAACCTTTATTCCGAATGCCCCGATTGCCACAACCCCAGCGGCGAACTCCGCGCCGGCCGCGAATTGGAGCTGGCTTCGATGGAAGTGGACACTTGAAAAAATAGGGCTTGCCATCCCGCCCGGCGCTGGTAGGTTGTGCGCCCTTGCTTCTATGAAGGCGACTATACATCCTAAATATGTGGCGGCGGAGATTCGTTGCGCCTGCGGCAACGTCATCAAAACCCGATCCACCAAACCAACCATTTTGGTGGGCATTTGCAACGTCTGCCACCCCTTTTACACCGGCACGCAGAAGTTCGTCGATACCGCCGGGCGCGTCGATAAATTCCAGCAACGCATGGTCAAAACGCAGGCTGCCCAGGCCGCCCAGGCCGCCAGCAAGAAAAAGAAGCGCTAGCTCCCTTTCCCCCATCCCGCCCGCCGAAGTTTTCGCTCTGGCGGGCGGGTTGTTTTTTGGGTCCCCGGCCCGGAAATGAATCTCCGCCCTTACATCGAGAAATTCGCGCGCCGCCTGGCCGAGGTGGAAGCGGCTTTGAGCGATCCAAAGCTGCCGGGCAACCCCGCCAAACTCCAGGAACTCTCGCGCGAATACGCGCGCCTCAAGGACTTGACGACCACCGGCGAACGCTACCTCAAGGTCCAGTCCGATCTGGCCGAGCACGCCCAATCGCTCCAAACCGAGCCTGCCGAGAGCGAAATGGCCCAATTGGCCAGGGAGGAAATCGCCCTGCTTCAGCCCGAAGAACAGTCCCTGGCCAGGCGCGTCCAGATGGGGTTGGCCCCGCCCGACCCGGCCGACTCCCGCAACACCATCATCGAAATCCGCGCCGGCGCAGGCGGCTCCGAATCGGCGCTCTTCGCCGCCGACCTCTTCCGCATGTACACCCGCTATGCGGCCTCGCGCGGCTGGAAGGCCGAGGGCATGGACAGCAGCCCCTCCGATCTGGGCGGGTTCAAGGAAATCATTTTTGGCGTCACCGGCGTCGATGTTTTCAAACGCCTCAAATACGAAAGCGGAGTCCACCGCGTCCAACGCGTCCCGGCCACCGAAGCCCAGGGCCGCATTCACACCAGCACTGCCACCGTTGCCGTCCTGCCCGAAGCGCAGGAGGTCGATCTGGAAATCCGGCCCGAGGACTTGGAGATCAACGTCTGCCGCGCCTCCGGCAAAGGCGGCCAGGGCGTCAATACGACCGATTCCGCCGTGCAGATCATCTACAAACCCACCGGCATGATCGTCCGCTGCGCCGACGAGCGGTCCCAGCAGAAAAACAAGGTCAAGGCAATGACCGTCCTGCGCTCGCGCCTGCTGGAAATCAAGGTCGCCGAGGAAGACGCCAAGTACGCCGCGCGCCGCAAGGAACAAGTCGGCACCGGCGAACGCAACGAGCGCATCCGCACCTACAATTTTCCGCAAAACCGCGTCACCGATCATCGCATCGAACTGACCCTTTACAACCTGCCCACGTTTATCGACGGCAGCCTGGACGGCATCATCGAGCCGCTCATGGCCAACGACATGGAAGAGCGCCTGGCCGCCTTGAAACTATGACTCTGACTTCTCCACAAGCCTTGATCTTTGATTGCGACGGCACACTTGCCGACACCATGCCCCTGCACTGGGAGGCATGGCAGGAGGTGGCCCGGCGCCATCAACTGGTTTTTCCAGAAGACCGCTTTTACGCCCTGGGAGGCGTCCCCTCGCGCGACATTCTTAAAATGCTCGGCCAGGAACAAGGCCGCCAGCTTGACCCCGTCGCCGCCTCGCGGGAAAAAGAAGACCTTTACCTCCTGCGCCTTCAGGACATCCAGCCGATCCCCGTCATCGTGAACATTGCGCGGGAAAACTTCGGAAAAATTCCGATGGCAGTGGCGTCCGGCGGACTGCGCACCGTCATCGACAAAGTGCTCAATCACCTGGCCCTCCAGCGGTTCTTTCAGGCCGTCGTCACGAGCGAAGACGTCGTCCGCCAGAAGCCGGCGCCGGACATCTATCTGGAAGCCGCCCGCCGTCTGGGCGTGCCGCCGCGATACTGCCGCGCCTACGAGGATACAGAACTGGGCCTGGAAGCCATTCGCGCCGCCGGCATGGAGGCGGTGGACGTGCGCCCCCTGATAAAAAACGAGCGCGCCATCGTGTCTGTGTAGTCTCCCATAAAAGGTCGCAAACGACACGTTATGGGTAAAAACCGCCGCGACGCTTTGGCTCGGGCGAACCTTGCGGCTGCTGTCTTTATCCCGCTAGGCAGCGCCATTGAGCGCCATTTTCGCCAGTTTCTCTTTGGCCGGTTCGGAGCCATTGGCGGCGGCCTTCGCCAGCCAGCGGTGAGCCTCGCACAAATCCATGTTCGCGCCACGCCCCTCATATCGGATCGCTTTATCGATGTCCTTTGGAGTCCCCTTTCCAAGCCAGTAAACACAGCCCAGGTAAAGCTGCGCTCCAGGATGTCCATTCTCCGCCAAAGGTTCCGCGATCGGACGCAGGCGCTCAAAGGCTTGCGCGCTGCCCCGTTGCGCGTCCTGCCGGTTCCAGAATTGGCTCTTGAGTTCTTCATAGACCCCGGTAGTCCGCCTTATTCCCACTGTCTCGCGAACAAACAAAGCCTTTGCTGCCGCAAAACGCGCACGGAAATCCCTTTTGAGTAACAGCTTCTTTCCCGTTTTCTTGTTGTGCGGCTCGCTGAACAACGTCCGTACTTTGGCGACCGGCACGCCTTTGGGTATCTTGCGCGACGCCAGTCCCGCCGGATTTGTCATTACATCCTCGAAAGCCCTCTTTCCCGAAAGAATCAGCGAACATGCCACCACCGCGAAATCCGTGTCGGCGTAATTGCTCGTAATGAAGTAACCGGCAAACCAAATTCGCGGGTCGAGCGCGCGAATCAATTGTTCCACGTAAAACGCGGCGAAACCTCTGATCCGCCACCGGCTTGCCCTTTCCAGTTGGGTCTGAATCGCAGTAATCTGCGCCAGCAGATCGTCCCCGTGCGCCGCCTAGGTTTGATCGATCAGTTTCCACCAGCGCCGGTGCCGATACTGATTGATCGCGGCAATTAGTTTTTGCGGCCGGGCCATGTTAATATGGACATCAAAGAAGCCATGGAGACGATCAACCAGATGCAGGCTGACGCTATGATTGAACGCTACGCCATCGGCGGCGCGGTCGGCGCGACGTTTCACTGAGTTTTCCCCCAATGCCTCGCGCAAAAAGCTCACCAACAAGACGTTGGGGCTTGACAAGTTGCCACCCAGGAAAGGGGCGCATGACAAAAATCTTCACGCCATCGGAAGGACGGCGCTGCTGCGCCGCCCAAGAATTCAGGGCAGAGGAGCCCGCAAAGCGGGCATCGACTATCCAGTTCCGTCTGCAGCTCTCCCCTACCAGAAAGGTGGAAATTCTTGTCATGCGTTCATGAAGGGTTTTGAAGGAGTTTTGGCCTTGACAACGTGGCGGAGCATAATAGGCTTGCTGAAACGGCTGAAGTTTCAATTGGCAATGTCGATTGGCAAATCGGGCAGGAAAAGAAATATAGTTTACCAGGGTTCAGGAAGGGCTTGTTGGTGTTCTGCGGCACAATGAAAACTCCGTCACCATTGCCGGACGAAAAACGGCGCATTGAGGTTCTTTGGCAGTATGAAGTGCTGGATACGCCGCCGGAGGAAGCCTTTGACGAACTTACCACACTGGCCGCGGACATCTGCGAAGCTCCCATCGCGCTCATCTCACTTGTGGATGAAAACCGGCAGTGGTTCAAATCGCGGGTCGGCCTGACTGTCACCGAGACGGCGCGGGACATTTCCTTCTGCGGCCACGCCATTCATCAGCCCGGCCTGTTCATTGTGCCGGACGCCACCCTCGACGAGCGGTTTGCCGATAATCCACTGGTTACCTCCGAGCCACACATCCGCTTTTATGCCGGCGCGCCGCTCGCCACGTGCGAGGGTCTGGCGTTGGGCACGCTGTGCGTCATTGACCGCGTCCCTCGCGAGATGTCTGCGCGGCATCAGGAAGCCTTGCATGTCTTGAGTCACTACGTGATGACGCAACTGGACCTGCGGCGGCGCTCGCGGGAACTGGCCCGCGCCCACTTTGAGCGCGAGCAGGCGCAGGAATCCTTGCGCCGGGAACAGGCGGACGTCGAAATCCTCCGTCGCTCCATGGAGGAGCAAAAGCGCGCGGCTGAGACGCTGCGAGAAAGCCAGGAGATGCTACGGCTGATAACCGAGAATTCCACCGACCTGATTGCGATTGTGGATATCGAGGGCAAGCGTCTTTTCAACAGCCGCGCCTACTCAGATGTGCTCGGCCCGCCGGAGGCCTTGCGTGGGACCGATTCCTTTGCCGAGATTCATCCGGAGGATCGCGAGCGAGTCCGCCGGCTCTTTAAGGAGAGTCTCCGGCTCAACACGGGTTTGCGCACAGAATTCCGCTTCGTGCTCAAGGACGGTTCGGTGCGCCATATCGAGTCTCAAGGCAACATCATCCGGGACGATGCCGGGAAGCCTGAAAAGGTGATGGTGATTTCGCGTGATGTGACCAAACGCAAGACAACCGAGCGCATTTTGCGGGAGAGCGAGCAGCGATTTCATGCTATTTTTGAGAACGCAACGGACGGGATTCTGATGGCCGACTTGGAAACCCTGAAGTTCCATCTCACCAACGACACGATGTGCCGGATGCTGGGCTACACCCGCGAGGAAATCAGCACCCTCGGGCTGGCCGACATACACCCGCCAGAGTCCCTGTCATGGATTCGCGCGGCGTTTGAGCAACAGGTGCGAGGCGAACTCGCCACAGCCCGGGACGTCCCTGTTCGGCGACGGAATGGCACCTTGTTTTACGCTGACGTCAGTTCGGCGCCCATTACTTTGGATGGGAAGAAATACATGGCGGGGTTTTTCCGCGACATTACCGAGCGCAAACGCGTGGAGGACGCGCTGCGGGAGAGCCAGTCCAACCTTGAATCCGCCCAATCCATAACCCGGATGGGCAGTTGGGATCTTGATCTCGCCGCGGGGAAAGGCAGATGGTCAAAAGAAATGCTGCGACTTTTTGATCGTGACCCGGCGTTGGGCGCGCCCCAGTTCACTGATTTTCTTGAAATGGTACACCCCGAAGACCGGACGCGTTTGATGGAGATTCATCAGCGAGTTGTAGAGTCAGGCGAACAAGGCCGGCTGGAATTCCGCACCAACCCCGCGCACGGCCCCATCCACCACTTCGCCACCATCATTCACGCGGTCAAGGAATCTTCCGGCCCGGTGCGGCGCATGACCGGTACAGTGCAGGACATTACTGAGCGGAAGCAACTCGAAGCCAATTTCTTCCGCGCCCAGCGTCTGGAGAGCATCGGCGCGCTGGCCAGTGGCGTAGCCCATGACCTGAACAACATCCTCCAGCCCATACTGATGAGCATGCGGATCCTGCGCGAAAAGACCGACGATCCCGAAAGCCGTGAGATGCTGCACACCGTGGAAAACTGCGCCCAGCGGGGGGCTGACATCATCAAGCAACTGCTCCTCTTTGCCCGGGGCAAACCCAGCGCATGCGAGCCCCTGCCCGTGCAGCATCTCTTTGGTGAGATGAACAAGCTCATCCGCGAGACCTTCCCCAAGAACATCCAACTGCGGGTCAACGTGCCCCAGAACCTCTGGCAGGCCCTCGGCGACGCCACCCAGATCAACCAGGCGCTCATGAACCTCTGCGTCAACGCCCGCGATGCCATGCCCGATGGCGGCACACTCACCCTGGCGGCGGAAAATCTGACCCTCGACGAGGCGTTCGCCGCCGTGATGCTCCACGCCAAACCCGGCCATTACATTTGCCTGAGTGTGACCGACACCGGCATGGGCATCCCGCCTGAACACCTTGACCGCATTTTCGACCCGTTCTTCACCACCAAGGAAATCGGCAAGGGCACGGGCCTGGGTCTGGCCACCGTGCTCGGCATTGTGCAAGGCCACAGCGGTTTTGTGCGGGTAAACAGCCAGATCGACAAAGGCACCACCTTTGAGCTTTATCTCCCGGCCTCGTTGGAAGCCAAGGCCGGCACCCTGCCTGAGCGCGACACATTGCCGCCACGCACCGGGGGCGAAATGATCCTGGTGGTGGATGATGAAGCCAGCGTGCGCGGTGTGGTCGGGCGCACACTGGAAAGACATGGCTACCGGGTGGTGCTCGCCGCTGAAGGGGTCGAAGCCATGGTTCTCTTTGCCAGGCACCGGGCCGAGATCCGGGCGGTCCTCACGGACATGATGATGCCGGAAATGGACGGGCCGTCGCTAGTCCGGGCTTTGCGAAACTTGGACCCGCAACTGCCAATTCTCGGCATGACGGGGGTGGGCGAGAGGACGGTCATCAAAGAGTTGGAGACCCTCGACCTGCTGGCGCTGTTGACCAAGCCCTTTAGCAGCGTCGCGCTGCTGGGCGTTCTGCACCAGGCACTGGCCGCGTCACGCCAGGCAAAGGCCTAAGCCGCCTCCAAGCACGACCAGTTAAGAAGCGCGCCAAAAAACAGGCTGGAGGTTTTTCAGCAGAATCAGCTTTGTCCATTTCATGCACTTGCGCGACGGATGAATCTGAGGCCGGATGCGCATCGAGTATCCTGACCCGACGCGCCTTCAGTGCGCCGGAGCTGTGGTTGACAACTTATGTCGGGTCAACGGGCGGCGGAACCGGGCGTTCAGACGCACACGGGAGGTTGCCCGGAAAAAAGAGCGGATTGGGCTTGCCGTTCAATGGTTAATGTCTCCCTTCTCGGCTGCATGAGAATGCCCCGTCGCGTAAGTTGGTAACGTGACATCAGTGGAAATCATTGAAGAGATTAAACGCCTGCCCCGTGCGGAACAGGATCGAGTCATTGATTTTGTCCGCAAAGCCGGGGAAGTCCGCCGGCTGACCCCTGACGAGTTGGGCGAACTGGCAAGGCAAATGGTCGAGGCGAAAGGTTCCCACGAAGCCGAGCGTTTGCAGACAGAGATAGTGCGCGGATTCCACGGCGGGCCAGCCGATGCCTGGAATTCGTCGCGAGAAGCTCCCTGATCGGCTCCTTGCCCGTCTCCTGGCGCGAATGCGCGAGCGAAGGATTTCTTACGAACAACTCACCCTGCTGGCGCATTGGCTGGACAGCGAACCTGAGGTTCCGGCAGACAAGTGGTTTAAGAGATTTCCCGGCTTTACAGTTTGCGGTGATGGGGAGTTGATCAGAACTTTTTTGATTGTCGGCCAAGTGCCTGATGGACGCGAAATTGAAAAAGATTCTTGAAAGCAAACGCGCCCTGCGGCGCGAGCTCGCGGCGCGGACCGTGGGGGAGAAGTTGCGCCTGCTTGATGCCTTGCGCGAACGGGAACTGGCCATCCGGGGCCGCGCGGTTCATTCCAGCGCTCTCCGCGAAGAACCCGCGCCTTACACCAAACAACCCTGAACCGCGCCAATTTGCGGTAGTTTTTGGCGGCCCAAGGGAGATGGCGGACGCGGGGCCGCCCCGACAGATTGCGCGAGGGAACGGGGCGGGAGGTGAACGGATGGGATTGCGCCCGGAGGAGGTGACGGTGTAAGGTGTGGCCGATGGACATTGTCCCAAAAACCGAGGTTGCGCCGGAGGCCTCCTTTCCAGAGGAGTTCGCACGGTACTGGGCGCGGGTGCCGGAGAAGGGCTTTTTTCTGTGTTTGCTGGCGGCCTGGTGCGTGCTCTTTGAGTTTTGGGGGATCAGCTCATTCAATTTTGATACGACCCGGCCCTCGTTGTTTCTCTGGATGTACCACGCCTGGAACATGCCCTCGATGGATTCAAGCCAGGGGAATTTGATCCCGCCGGTCGTGGCTGTGTTGCTCTGGGTCAAACGGAAGGAATTGGCGGCGTCAATGGCCGGGCCGTGGTGGCCGGGGTTGATTCTCACCGGGCTGGCCCTGGTCTTGCACATTCTCGGATTCCTCGCGGAGCAGCCCCGTGTGTCGCTTGTGGCGCTGTTCTTTGGCCTTTACAGCCTGGTGGGATTGGCGTGGGGATGGAGGACGCTGGCGGCGAGCTTCTTTCCGTTTTTTTTGTTCGTTTTTTGCATGCCGGTCGGGATTTTCCTGGACGGCTGGACGCTGCCGTTGCGAATCTTCACGGTGAAGCTGACGGCATGGATTTGCGGATTTGTGCTGGGGATTCCGGTAATGGCTCATGGGACAACGCTCTTTGATGCAAGCGGGAAGATCAACTTTGACGTGGCGGCGGCGTGCAGCGGCATCCGCAGCTTTGTGGCGTTGCTGGCGGTGACGACGGTTTTCGCGTTTTTGGCTCACCGCTCGATTTGGAAGCGGGCGGGGATGATCGCGCTGACGATTCCGCTGGTGGTGGGGTGCAATTTGATCCGGCTGCTGGTGATCGTGCTGGTGAGACAGGCGTTTGACCAGGAGGCGGCCATGTTTGTGCATGAGTGGTTTGGATTTGTGACGTATTCGCTGGCAATCGGCTGCATGCTGGCAGTGGGGCATTGGCTCAGAGAGGGGCCTCCCAGGACAGCATGAAAGCCGCGCAATGGGCTTTATTTGGCGCCGCCTTGGGGATGATGGCGGCGACTGGCGGGTATTTGCAGGAGGTCAGCGCCACGCACCGGCTGGGAGCGCCGGGGGTGCTTGTGGGGCCGGTCCCGCTTTACGGCGAGCATGGGGAAATGGTGGCCCGCCAAAGTGTGCTCTTGCCGCGTGAAATTGAGGGAGGAGCGGGGACGAACCTGCCGATCACCGGGGCGGAGTTGAACGGGCTGCCCAGGGACACCACGTTTGGACGGCGCTTCTACAGGAGCGCGGACGGGTTCCAGGCGATGCTTACGGTGGTGTTGATGGGGACGGACCGCACGAGCATTCATCAGCCGCAGTATTGCCTGGTCGGGCAGAACTGGACCATAGATCGAACCGAACGGGTGCAACTGCACATGGACCGGCCTTATGCTTACGATTTACCGGCCATGAAATTGACGACTTCCATGCGGGCGCGTGACAAGCAAGGCCAGCCGATGATGATGAGCGGTGTGTACGTCTATTGGTTTGTGACCGCGGACAAGATTACTTCCGAGCAGGGGACGCGATTGTGGTCGATTGCCAGGACGATGGTGGAGAAGGGGGAGTTGGAAAGGTGGGCGTACATCACTTATTTTGCGACTTGCCTTCCGGGGCGGGAGCAGGCCACATTTGAGAGATTAGAACGATTCATCCGGGCGTCAGTGCCGGACTTTCAGGTGGTCAAGGGCAAGCCGACCGGGCGTCTCTCGCCGGTCGCGGTCCAGCCATGAAAGAGTGAATCGTGCCTGGCCTTGGGGCCGGGCAACAGTCCAATGCTCATAAAGTGAATCAAGATGTTGCGTCGAGACCGCCAACTTCGGGTGCAGGTCTATCAGTTCATTGACGGGGGCGTCTTTGCGTTGGGCTTGTGGCTGGCGCACTTGATTCGTTTTCATTGGGGGGAGACCGTTGCCATGTGGGGCCGGTGGGCCGTTTGGCTGGGGGATTTGATTGGGCTGGATTGGAGCGGGGCGCGGTTATTGACGCGCGCGGTCGATCAGATCAAGCCATTTGTGCCGGAGTATTTCTGGTTGTTTCTGGTGGTGATACCGATGACGCCGCTGGTTCTGGAATGGCAGGGTTTTTACGAGCGCCCGGTTTTTTCGCCGATGCGGCAGGTGGCGTGGCAATTGGGCAAATCGTGCTGCATTTGCTCGGTGGGGCTGATCCTGATGGTGTTCATGTTGAAGGTGGAGGCGGCGCGCGGAGTCCTGGTGCTCTTCGGCTTTTGCAGTTTTGGGCTGATGTTTTTGAAGGAGGAGTTGCTGCGCGCGGCCTACCGCACGAAGCTGGGGCAGGCGCAATTCCGGCGGCGGGTGATCCTGCTGGGAGTGGCCGAGGACACCCGGCGTTTGCGGGAGGAGATCGGCCAGGGGATGCAGGAATTGGAGGTTTGGGGGGAATTCGATTTGAACCACACGTCAAAAGAGGATTTGGCGGAGTGCTTCCACGAAAACGCGATCAACACCGTGGTCATCGCGGCGCGGCACACTCTCTTTGGCCAGGTGGAGGAGGCGATTCACGCCTGCGAGTTGGAAGGGATCGAGACCTGGCTCTTGGCGGGCTTTCTCAAGGCCCAGGGGTCGCGGCCCAGCGTGGACGATTTCCACGGGCGTCCGGTGCTGGTCTTTCGCAGCGGGCCGGAGACCACCTGGCCGCGGCTTATCAAACAGGTGATGGATTTTCTGGGCGGGTTGGTTTTGCTGGCGGTTTTTTCGCCCTTCATGATCGCGGCGGCCATTTTAATCAAGTCAACTTCGCCGGGTCCGGTCTTTTTCAAGCAGCAGCGGGCGGGCTTGAACGGGAAACCATTCGTCATGTACAAATTCCGTTCGATGGTGACTGACGCGGAGCAGTTGCAGGGGGAGCTGGCCGCGCTGAACGAGATGTCCGGGCCTGTCTTCAAGGTGTCCAAAGACCCGCGCGTGACGCCGGTGGGCAGATGGCTGCGCAAGTTCAGCATTGACGAAACACCCCAGTTGTTCAATGTGCTGCGTTTTGAGATGAGCCTGGTCGGGCCGCGGCCGCTGCCGGTGCATGAGGTGCAACGGTTCGACGACCTGGCCGACCGCAGGCGCCTGAGCGTTCGCCCGGGCCTGACCTGCACCTGGCAGGTGTCGGGCCGGAACGACGTGACCGATTTCAAGGATTGGGTGAGGTTGGACCTCGAGTATATCGACCATTGGTCGTTGGGGCTGGACTGCCGGATTCTTTGGCGCACGATCTGGGTGGTCCTCCTGGGAAAGGGGGCGCGCTAGCGCTGAACATCATGGCAAAGAAAAAAATCACGGATGCAAAGAATCCAGTCTCGGTCGTGACGGGCGGGGCGGGGTTTCTGGGGTCGCATCTGGTGGATTGCCTGCTCGCGCGCGGGCATCAGGTCGTGGCAATTGACAACCTGGTCACGGGCGCGGTGGAGAATGTCGCCCATCTGGCGGGCAACGCGGGCTTCAGGTTCATCCAGCAGGACGTGACGGAGTTTCTGTTTCTGGATGGCCCGGTTGATTATGTCTGGCATCTGGCGTCGCCGGCCAGTCCGATTGATTATTTGGAGTTGCCGATCCAAACCCTGAAGGTGGGGTCCTTGGGGACGCACAAGGCGCTGGGGCTGGCCAAGCACAAAGGGGCGCGATTTTTGCTGGCATCGACCTCCGAAATTTACGGCGACCCGTTGGCGCATCCGCAACGGGAGGATTACTGGGGCAACGTCAATACGGTTGGCCCGCGTGGTTGTTACGACGAATCCAAGCGGTTTGCCGAGGCGCTGACGATGGCCTATCATCGCCAGCACCAGGTGGACACCCGGATCGCGCGCATCTTCAACACCTATGGTCCGAGGATGCGGTTGCGCGACGGACGGGTCGTGCCGGCATTTATCAGCCAGGCGTTGCGGAACCGGCCCCTGACCGTTTTTGGCCGCGGCCAACAAACGCGGAGTTTTTGTTACTGCGAAGATTTGATCGAGGGACTATACCGTTTGATGATGAGCCGGGGCAACGATCCGGTGAATATCGGCAACCCGGCCGAGATGACGGTGCTCGAGTTTGCGCGGGCGATCATCCGGCTGACGGGGTCGCGGAGCAAGATTGTGTTCAAGCCGCTGCCGGAGGATGATCCGCGGCAGAGGCGGCCGGACATCAGCCGGGCGAAGGAATTGCTGGGCTGGGCGCCGCGAGTTGCGCTGGAGGAAGGCATTGTCAAAACTATTGATTATTTTCAGGGCAGGATGGAAGATGGGGGCGGTGGTTGCGGCAATTTCACGCATAAAGCGTGAATTTGCCGCCGAGAAACAGGCGGTCCAACCGCCGCGTCAAAACAATTTTGTGTCTCAAGCAGAACCGGGCGGCAGTGGGCGGTGGCGGCTGGCACGCCGCCAGCTAGGGAGCAGTTTTTAATCAAAACAATTGACCCTGTGTTGAATATGCAGTAATTAGCACGGACTTTTTACATGAAAACCGGACCTGTCGATGGAAGGAAATGGCGGGGCGCGTCGCGCCAGCGAATGCAATGCTAAATTCGAAATCATTTTTGGCTGTCGATTTTGGAGCCGGCAGTTTGAAGCTGGCCGAGTTTGAGCCTAACGAGGCGGGCGGGCTGCGTCTTAAGCAATACGGCATCAAGGCGCTGGGGATAGAAGGCTCGCAAGACCAGGCGACCCGCGAAGCGGCGATGCAAAAGGGGCTGCAGGAGTTGCTGGCGGAGAAGGCTTACGGCTCCCGGCAGATCAACGCGTGCGCTCCGGGCTTCCACGTCTTTTCCAAGTTCGTCAAGCTGCCGCCGGTGGACACCTCCAAAGTCACTCAGATAATCCGCTACGAAGCGCAGCAGAACGTCCCCTTTCCGCTGGACGAGGTGGTGTGGGATTACCAGATATTGGGCACCTCGGCCACCGGGGAGTTGGAGGTGCTCCTGGTGGCTGTCAAGTCGGAGATTGTCGAGGGCCTTTTCAAGGTGGCCGAGGGGGCGGGCCTTCGCTTGAAGCTGGTGGACGTGTCCCCCGCCGCGCTGTGCAACGCCTTTCGCTACAACTACGGAGATCTCGAAGGATGCGCCATGCTGCTGGACATCGGGGCCAAGACGAGCAACCTCCTCTTTTTTGAGAAGGGCAAGGTTTATTCCCGCAGCATCAACATCGGCGCCAACGCCATCACGCAGGACTTCGCCAACGAGGCGAAGTTGAAGTTTGCCGAGGCCGAGGCGGTCAAGATCGACAAGGGGTCTGTCAGCCTGGGGGGCGCCTACGCGGACCCTGAGGACCCGCAGGCGGCGGCCATAGCCAAGATCGCCCGCCAGGTGATGACTCGCCTGCACATTCAAGTCAATCAAACGATTCAATTCTTCCGCGGGCAGCAAGGCGGCTCGGCGCCGCAGCGTTTGTTCCTTTCCGGGGGCGCGTCGATCATGCCGTACACGGCGCAGTTTTTTGCCGAGAAACTCAATGTGCCCGTGGATTACTTCAACCCGTTTCGCAACATCGAGATAGATCCCGCCCTGGATTTGGACGCCCTCTCCAAGTGCGCGCATTCCTTCGGCGAGGTGGTGGGACTGGGGTTGAGGGACTTGGCCCATTGCCCCGTTGAGTTGAATCTGATGCCCAGAAGTTCGATTCAGCGCCAGGAATTCGGGCACAAGAAGCCCTACCTGGTCGCATCGGTCTTCAGCCTCGCGCTGGTTGTCTATGCGATCTATATGGCCGAGAGACGCATTGGCGTCGAGCTGGCCAAGAGGGTGCAGGAGATCAAGGCGCCGCTGGCGTCGTTGACGACCCTCAACCAGCAGTACACCGCCGCTCTGGGAGATCGGGACGCCATAAAGAAACAGGCCGACGAGATGAAGACGCTGGCTGACACCCGGTTTTATTGGGTGCAGGTCTTGACCGACTTGCGCAATGTATTGCTGCAGACCGAGGCCAATCAGAAGGCGGCGCTGCAAACCCCGGAAAATGGCGGCACCAACACAGACGTGGGGATATGGGTGCAGGAGTTCAATCCAATCCTGCCCAATGGGAGTCCCTTCGGGGCCGGGGCGGAGGGAGGGGGCGGTGGCGGTGGTTCAAGGCGCCCCTCAAGGGATCGGCGCGGCGGCAGATCTGGGGGGGCGACGCAGGAACAGCAGCAGGCGCGGGCGCGGACTGTCCCAGCGGTAATTACCGGGGCGAATGAGATTTCTGAAATCCAACTGCTCTGCCGGGGGGTCAGCCGGCCGGAACCAGCCAACACGCACCTGGCCTTTGCGCTCCAGCAGTGCATGACCAACTACCATGCCGTGGGGGCAACCAATCGGACCTTCACGGATGCGACCTTCACGGACCCGCTGACACCGGACTACTCCAACACCAACACCTTCACGTTTTCATTGAAAGTGAAGCTGGCCAAGCCCTTCAAACTGTAAGAGTATGGCCTGGATCAAACGCAACCTCTTCTTCGTCATCACCGTGGCGATTGGCCTGGCCGTCACGGGATACTGCGGGTTCCTGCTTTTTGAGGCCTTGCGTGACAACAAGGGTGTGAGCGAAGAATACGGCACGACTGTGACCAGCCTGAAGGATTTGCAGAAAAACCCCAATTTGAACCAGGAGAGCATTGCCACCGCGAAAGCGGACCAGGAACGGGCGAAGGCGTTTCTGCAGGATTTCCGCAAGGCGTTCGCGCCGGTTCCGACGCCCCCGACGGTGAACGAGGAGGGATTCAAGGACTATTTACAAAAGACGATTGTTGAGTTGGGCGTGGCGGCGACGAACTCCGGGGTGATGTTGCCGCCCGACTACGAATTCACGTTTGGGGTGCAAAGGAACAGATTGAGTTATTCGTCCGAGTGCATCGGGCCGTGGATGCAGCAGTTGGAAGAGATCAAGGCGATCATGCGTGTTTTGTGCGCCGCCAAGATCAATTATCTGGTGGGGCTGCAGCGCGTCTCGGTTTGCAACGATGACTTCATGGGAGGTGATTTCCTCGCGGCCACCACCGTGTCCAATCAAACCGGAGTGGTGACGCCGTACGTTATCAGTTTCCGCGGCTTTAGCCCGGAAGTCGCGGCGGTGCTGGCTGGATTCGCCGGGTCCAGCAACTGTTTCATCGTCAAGGACATTGATGTGAAACAATCCTCGGAGGCCATCCCGATCCTGGCCCCGGCGTCGGACGATGAGGGGCCTGTGCCGGTGCCGGGCGTTCCGTCCCGGCCCAATCCCCCGGGGCGCCTGCGCCGACAGATGGGCGCTGGGGACGATTACCGCCCGCCGCAGCAAGTGCAAGCGCCGGTGGTGGTCGTGGCGTCGGCGCCGCAGGTCATTCTCGCGGAGAGCCTGTTGTTCGTCACGGTGGCGGTGGACGTGGTCAGACTCAAATAAGCGGAACCTTCATGCAATTCTTGAAGCGACATTACGAGAAGATTGTCTTGTGCCTGGTATTGCTTGGCCTGGCAGGTTCCGCGATTTGGATCAAAGTGGAGATCGGGCACGTATCGAGCGACATTTCCGCGCCACCCACAAAGGGGAGGGAGGGAAGGGGAAGGGGGCCGGCCGCGGTGCCACCGCTGGACTTAACCGCCGACCAACAGGCCTTGTCGCAAATCACCAACGCGCCGGCGGTCGTCTTTTCGGGAGACCACAATTTGTTCAACCCGGTGACGTGGAAGCGCAAACCCAACGGTGAATTGCTCAAATTGTTGAAGTCCGGGCCGGACGCCCTGACGGTGTTGAACATCACTCCCCGCTACACGATCATATCGTTCGATCACGCCAGCGGGAACGGCGGCATATACGTCATGACCTGGCAGATCGACGCGGACCTGCTTCACCTTCCGCGGAAGATTCAGGAGTATGCCAAGGTGGGCGTAAAGCCCACTTCGGGCCTTTACATCATCCGCGGCATCAAAGGTGCTGCGGATGACCCTACAGAATTGGACCTGGAGATTCCGGACACGGGAGACACGGCGGCTGTCACGAAGGACAAGCCCTACCAGCGCGTGGATGGTTACGTGGCGGATTTGAAATATGAACCGGAGGGGAAGACGATGGGCAGGGTGCGCGTCAACAGTCCCCTGACACTGGATGGGGAATCATATAATGTTATTGAAATCACCGCTAATGCCGTTAGAGTTCAGGCCACAAAAACAAACAAGAAGACCGTAATCAGATGGAAATAGGGGTCCGGTGACGGAGATTGGATTTTTAAAGTGAAACGACAAATGACATTCGCAGCCCGAATCAGCCTGCCATTGGCCCTTCTGCTGGCCATCTCGTCGCAGGCCCAGCCCGCACCGACGGAAGATCAACGCATTGCCAACGACACGGCCGTGCGGCGTGCCCAAGACACCATCCTCCTGCACAGGAAGTTGGAGGAGGCGCAGGCCGCGCTGAAGCGGAAGGAGGTCGATGCCGCCGCCCATCTTTATCTGGAAGCCGTCGGCTACATCCCAACGGCGGAGGTCGGCAAACCGTCCGTGGATGCGGACAAGAGAGCAGCCATCGCGGGATTGGACAGCACGGAGTCAGCGCTGGCCCGGCAGCTACTGGAGGTTGGCGACGTCATTGAGGCCACCCATCATGTCGATGTGGCGCTCCGGGCGGACCCCAACAACGAGACATTGCGCCGATTAAGGGCGGATATTGCGGAAAAGGCCAAGGAACAAGCGGGGCGGGTTCCCAGCCCGGAGATCACGAGTCGGATTCCTGGCATTGAACAGGAGAAGTTGGACATCTCGACCCGCGTCCAGAACGCCAAGATCCTTTACGAAATGGGCAAGTACGACGAGTCGGAAGCCATTCTCGTTGAAGTCATGCGAGAGGATGCATCCAACCGCACGGCGCCGTATTACCTGGATTTGATCAAGGAGGCCCGCTACATGGACCGGGCGCGCGCGCGGGAAGCGATGGCCAAGAGCGCCATAGGAGACGTGGAAGCCGCGTGGATTCTCTCCACCAATCGCGACGCTTTGCCCAAGCCCAATCCGATCGTGAACTCGAAACTGGTTTATACCACCAAGGGGCGCCAGGATATTCTCTCCAAACTGGATCGGATTTACCTGGACGATGTTCGTTTTGACGCGCCGCTGTCCGAGGTTCTCAATCAATTAAGGACCGAGTCGCAAAAGCGTGATCCGGATGGCGTCGGCATCAATTTCATGTTCGATCCATACCCGGATGCTGGCAGCGCCGGGGCTGCGCCGACCGATATCACCGGCGCCGGCGGCGCGGGCGCCTCGACGGTGCGGCCCACCCCTGTGGACCCGACCCAGGTCACGGTGAAGATTTCTCCCGCGATGGGCCACTTGCGTCTTGCTGACGTGCTGGATGCCATTACCAAGGTGGCCGATAATCTGATCCGATACAACGTTGAGGACTACGCGGTTGTCTTCGCCCCGGCACCCAAACAGCCTGAACAGTCGGTCCTGTATTCCAAAGTTTTCAAGGTTGATCCGAACACATTTGTGCAAGGTCTGAGGGGCGTTTATGCCATTTCCCTCAATCCCGGCACCATTTCCGGAGGCACCGGTGGCGCAGGTGGCGGCGGCGGCGGCGGCGGCGGCGGCGGTCAGGGCGGCGGTCAGGGCGGCGGCCAAAGCAGCACTGGCGCCATGATTCCCGCGGTAAGTGTTACAGGCTCATTCGCAACCGGATCGAGCGGCCAGGGTGGCGGCGGCGGCGGCGGAGCCGGTGTCGGCGCGAACGCTGCCGGGGGCACATTTGGCGCTGGAGCGGGAGCGGGCGGCGGAGCGGGCGGAGCGGCCGGAGCCGGAACGGTCGGGTTGGGCGGAGCCGGTGTTCCTTATGTGACCACCCCGGCGGAGACCCTCACGATGCATCAATTGGTCAGACAGTATTTTACGGCGGCCGGCGTTGATTTGACTGCTCTTGGCAAAAGCGTCTTCTTCAACGACCGCCTCGGATTGCTGTATGTGCGGGCGACCGCGCAGGATTTGGAAATCATAGCGGAGGCGATCGAGACCCTCAACCAAGCCCCGCCCCAAGTGTCGATCGAGGCGAAATTTGCCGATTTGCAGCAGGAGGACGCCAAGGGCCTTGGCTTTAACTGGACTCTGGGCAACACCTTGATGAATAACGGCGCCATCGGAATTCAGGGAGGCACTGCTCCCTCGTATCAAGGCCCAAGCACGACCGCCAATCCGAGCGGAATATTCCCGGGTCCGGGCACTTTGGCGACTGGCTCGACAACCTACACTCCAGGCCCCGGCGCGGTGGCCTCTGCGGCTTCGGATAACATCCTAACCTCCGGCCTGCGCCAGACTGCCGGCGCCGGCCAGAACCCGACCTCGTTGTCCACTCTGGGCACGATTACCGGCATCATGACAGACCCTCAATTTCGCGTGGCGATCAATGCCATCGAGCAGCGCACCGGCAGCGACCTTCTGGCCGCGCCCTCTATCACCACGTTGAGCGGGCGCCAGACGCATATCTCAGCGGAAGACCTCCAGTACATTGTCATTTCCACGACGATCCAATCGACGGGGAGCAGCACCGGCGGTTTGACCGGCGGCACCGGAGTGGTGGCCAACTCGATCAGTTACAACGCCTCGCCGTTTTCCTTGGGGCCGGTTCTGGATGTCCTTCCGACGGTCAGCGCGGACGGCTATTCGATTCAAATGACGCTCATTCCCACTTATACGGAATTTGTCCAATACGATTCGCCCGGCGCATTTGTCCCGCAGGCGCAATCGGCTGCCGGATCGACCATCGGGGTGCCGTTGGTGGCGGTGTTGCCCCTGCCGCATTTCCGCGTCAGGGAAGTTGTGACGACCTGCAACGTGTGGGACGGGCAAACCGTGGTGCTGGGAGGATTGATCTCCGAGACGCTCACCAAAATCAACGACAAGGTCCCGATGCTGGGCGATTTGCCCTTGTTTGGCAAACTCTTCCAGAGCCAGGGATCGGATGCGGTCAAACATAACCTTTTGATCTTTGTCACCCCGACGATCATTGATCCGGCAGGGAACCGCGTGCATAACGACGAGGATATGCCCTTTGCCAAGACGTCGATTCCGCCGCAGCCACCCGCTGCCCGCCATTAAAACAATGGCTTGAATCGCCGGCAGGCCGGAGCGGCAACGCGGCGCCAAACGTGAACATCTTCATGCCAAGCAATCCCACATCTGAACCGGCGCGGACGGCGCGATTGTTGATCGTGGACGGGCATGCGTACGCGTATCGGGCGTTTTACGCGATTCGGGCGCTGACTTCGCCGGACGGAGTGGCGACCAATGCGATCTACGGGTTCATTCGCATGTTGGACAAGGTCCTCTCCAGGGCCAAGCCATCTCATGCGGTGGTGGTTTGGGATGGCGGCCTGGCACGGGAAAGAATGAGTTTGCTGCCGGAGTATAAGGCCCAACGGCCCCCGATGCCGCCCGATTTGGAGCGGCAACTGGATGAGATTGTGGCTTATTTGCGTGCGGCGAACATTGCTTCGTGCCTGCAAGAGGGGTGCGAAGCCGACGATTGCATCGCGGCTCTGGCCCATCAAGCGGTCGCCGCAGGCTGGGAGGTCATCATAGCCAGCTCGGACAAGGATTTCATGCAACTGGTTGGGCCGCAGGTCAGTCTCATCAATCCGGGCGACAAGATCGAAACCCTTTGGGGCGCGGATGAGGTGCGCGCCAAGACGGGCGTGGAACCTGCACAAATCGTCGATTGGTTGAGTTTGGTGGGGGACTCGGTCGATAACATTCCGGGTGTGCCGGGTGTTGGCTCAAAAACTGCTGCTGATTTGTTGCACCAGTTTGGTTCTATTTCCGAGTTGTTTCGGCGCTTGGCGGAAGTCCGCTCAGACCGCCTCCGGGCGGCATTGGAAGCGTCAGCGGAACTGGTTCGGCGGAACCAGGAACTGGTCCGATTGAATTGGGAGGTGCCCTGCGGGACGAATTTGGAGGCATTAACGACCAAGGATTGCGACAACGACATGCTGCGGCGTCTTTACAGCCTCTGGGGATTCACGTCCCTGCTCCGTGAACTGGATTTGAGTGGACAAAAAGAGGGAGTTTTGATATAAATGATTAAGTATCATAAGGATGTTATGTTATCTGTTCCCAGATGTCTCTGCTTGGGGTTTTTTCTTGCTGGTTCGGTGGCCCTGATGGGACAGGTAACCGTCGTGCCGCAAGGCGGTGAATTCTCCATCCTGGGCGCTGTCAAGGGCGACCAAGTCCTTCCGAGCTTGTCGTTGGCGCCATCGGCCGGCATCCTGGTCTGGCAGGACAACGTGGTGGACAAGCACGGGGCGGGAGTCGGAGGGGCGCTTCTGAACACCAGCTTTGGCGCGTCGCCGATTTTCTGTGTCAATAAAACCAAGACAGGCGACCAGATCAAGCCAAAGGTCCAGCTCCTGGCCAATGGCCGCATCATTTCCGTTTGGGAAAGTTCGGCGGCTGGCACGCCGGATATTTATGCCCGCCTGGCTCGCAACTCCAAAGACACCAACGACTACGGAAGCAACTTTTACACCATAGACCTGCGCCTCAACTCCTATATCACCGAGCAGCAAACGGACCCGGAGGTGGCGCCGTTGCCGGATGGCAGCGCCGTCGTCGTTTGGCAGAGCTTTGGTCAGGACGGGAGCCTTTGGGGGATTTACGCCCGAAGAGTGCTCGCGACCGGGAAGATGCCTGAGAAGGAGTTTCTGGTCAACCAATACACCAGCTATAACCAGCGTGCTCCCGCGGTTGCCACCCTTGCCAACGGCAACTACGTTATCGTCTGGATTTCCGAGCAGGAGCGGTATGCCAACAGTTCGGATGTTTACGCGCGCATCTTTAGTCCGGCGGGCGTTCCCCAAACGGACGAGATCCCGATCAACGCCCGCGCCAACTATCCCAACCAGTGTGACAGTCCGGCGGTGGCGCCCCTTAACGACGGCGGATTCACGGTTGTTTGGAGCCAGAAGGATACCTTGGCGCCGACCAATAGTTGGGACGTTTGGGGCAGGGCCTTTTCTCCATCTGGCTCCGGTTTAAGCCCGTACGAATTTCGGATCAACACGTACCTATACGGAGATCAATACCACCCTCAAATCGCTGCCGGCCCGGCCGGGAGCCTGGTGGTGTGGACCAGCCTGGGCCAGGACGGCTCGCGGGAAGGCGTCTTTGGCCGCTTTTTGGCCGGCGGAACGCAGGTTTCGGGTACGAATGATTTTCAGGTGAACACCACCTGGCGCAATCGACAGATGCACCCGGCAGTGGCTTGGAACGGAGTGGATCGTTTCTTGGTCGTCTGGACCAGTTTTCAAGTCGCCGGGGCGGGATATGATCTTTATGGCCAGGCGTATGTTCTCAGTTCATCACCATCACCTTAAGATGCGAACCGTAATTCCAACCTTTATGTCGCGAGTTTTGAGAATCTCAGTCTGGTTGCTGGCGGCGGCGGCGACCGCCGGGAACGCCTTGGCATTCTCCCTTTGGGGTCCCGCGGAGACATGGGAGACCACGGACATGAATTATGTCACCAGACGTTTTTATTGGTCCGCGAACAGCACCTACACTGAATTGGGCGCGACCAAGAATTTTGGCGAGGGGGGGCGTTTGAATGTGCCGATCATCACTTATGCCTATGACGAGGCCTTTCTGCACTATTTCGGCACTAAAGGAGAGAAGGCGGTTGATGCCGCGATGGCTGTTTTGAATGCGATCCCGGCGGCTTCGAGCGTCAAACTGAGCAAGTACCTGACCCAAGGCAACCAGCAGATTAACTACTCCGCCCAGGCCCTGGATATGATCGATTTGAAGTCGGGGACGCTGGGACTGATGCTCGAACACATGGGGCTGATTGGCGAAACCCACGTCTGGGACTTGCGGGTGCGCATATCGGAACCCGCGCCCCCGGCTTGCGCGTATGACTACCTGGTCATCAACCGCAGTTTTGATCCCGACACTTTCACGCCCAGCCCGTACGTCAATGGAACCTTATACAACTATCAGATCGTCGATGCCTGCCCCCTCGCCATTCAGGTCGCCGATGCGATCGAACAACCCTCCGATGCCGCCAAGTACGGCTTGCTTTTTACGGCTGTGGCGACGAAAGAGGGTCTGAATGAGGGCGGCTATTATCTGGGCCTGACCCGGGACGACGTCGGCGGCCTGCGCTTTCTGTATAGGAAGAACAATTACAACGTTGAGGCGTTGGATACTGAAGCGGTTGCGGGGGGCGCCGTTTCCGGTTCGTGGGAAATTGTTTCCACCACCAACACGACGACGACGACTGCGACGGGGACTGGGACGGCCGCGGCCACAAACAACGCCGGGGTTTATGGCGGGGTGGAGAAAATCAGGTTTGTGAAGGTGCATTACAATGCGCAGTTGAGCACGACCTTCACGCCCGTTGTCTATCATTATAAGATACCGTTTGTCACCAATGGGTTATTGTACCAGTTGCAGGTGACGCGCACGGTGACCGCGCCCGACATCATCATATCGGCGGGAGACTTGATCGTGACCGGAAATCCCCTTACTTATCCGACCGTCAATCGCGGTCTTTCCGGCGGCACCGCCGGTTATGTGGTCAACGGCGTCACGCAGACATCGGCGGGAGGGAACACGGTCAGCAGCGTTTTTTCGCCCGGCCTTCTCATCACCTTCAACTCGGTTGGTCCCACTGTGTACAATGAGAACCCAAGCTATCTGGATCAAGGGACTATAGTGTCTTCGAACTTCGTGTGGTCGTCATTTGACGGGTCCACCAACCCCCCGGTGATATTTCCCACCGGCAGCACGAGTTATGCCCAGTTGGAAGATCAGGTCTTGAACCCGGACGTAAACGGCCAGGGGTCTGTTATGACATGGGATCCGGTTAATGATCAGGCTACGAATGCCACGGGGAGCACGGGGGGGGCGGGTGCGCAGTAGAATCCATCCAACGATATGAAACATTTTCTTCGCATAGCAATTCTCAGTTTGGCGTTGCCCGCTGTTCTGGCGGCGAACCCGTCGCCGATTTACGTCAACATGGGAATCGTTTCGTCGGTGTCCAATATCGATGCCGTGATCTTCGACAATGGGATCGGAGCTACGTTCGAAGCTGGTACGGGCCTCCTGCCTTTCATCACCCGGGACACGCTGTATTGGACCAACCAGGGCACTATGCTCGGCGAACCTGGATTTGCCTTTAACACGACCACCGCCACCACCCAGCACAGCGCCGCAACTTTCTATAACACCGGCTCGATAGTCGTAATCGACGAACCGGCGGTGCCTGAATACGTTGAGAACACAGCCGGCACCGCCTTCGAACAGTTCCCCCCGGAAAGTGGTCCGTTGGGATCGAGCATTACGGTCAATGCCACCAATATTGTCAGCTCAGGCTCCCTGCTCGTGGGCCAGGCGGGGTTGTTGCAATTGACGGGAAACAATGTGGACCTGTCCGGCGGTTTCGTGGGGGCGGGATATCCCTCGGACTCCTACGTGCTCACCGAGTACAACACGACGGGCGGCGGCGGAACTTATGAGTTGGATAGTTTTGTTGACACGTCAACAAGCGAGTATTTTGTGAATCCGCCGACCGTCTATGATCTCGTTTGGGGCGTGACCAACGGTTTCCAGCAGGATGTGAGCGCCGGCTCCTGGTATCTCAGTCCCACTCCCACTTTGAATTTGCGGGGAAACGGTGCGGGGACGACCGTGGTGAGTGCGGGGGGGGGCGGAACGGGTGTGGTGACCGGACTGGGTCTGACGGGGCTTTTCGAAGGCTCACTGGCGAACATGACCGCCTACGTCTCAACCAGCCAAACAGGCGTCCCAAATGTCCCAAATGCGACGAATTTTTATTACACCGTGGTGTTGGTTAACACCAACTTCAATGATCCCAACATCTCCGCCAATGTCTTGTTCTACCCACCCGAGCCGCAGGTGCAGGCAGCAGCTAGTCTGGTGCCGCCCACGCAGGTGGGGGTTGGCGAAATCGTGCAGTTCACCGAACAGGTGGTGGATCTGTCAACGGAGACGACGGTTTCCAACTCGATCTATCTGCTGGACAGCGGGGGGGAACTGAGCTCGTCTCAACTGGCCATCAATGCGGCCTATGCCAATGGCTATGGCCGGCCCAACAGCTTTGATATCACCACTACCATGCCTCTGGAATGGGATGATGCCATACAAGACCCGCAGGCCTACCAGGCAAATGCGATATTGGACACGACCAAGTTCTATGTGCCGTTTGAGTTTGCCAATCAAAAGCCGAACATTTACGCCGCCGCCTATGCCGTCCAAGTGGGACGGGACCCCGAAGTGTTGGGCGGGCTGGATCCCGCGACGTCTGACACGCTTGGATCGGCCGAGGTGGACCTTCCCGACCCGACCAATGAGGCGGGTCGGGTGGAGATTAACGCCCACACGTTGAAACTGGCCAACACCCGTATCCAAGCCGAAGGCGTCGTCACGCTCAACGCCACCAACCTGGTCGGCGCTACGTACGGTTCCGAATGGGGCAACTTCAACAGCTCCCTGGGGTCTCGCACCAACAAGTCGCTCCTTGTCTCCAACGTGTTTCCCGCCGCGTTTCACCGGCTGCGCGGTGACATTGCGGCCTGGAGCGCGACATGGTCGAACACCCAGACCAACGACAACAAGGGAAACACCAATGCCGCTTTCAGCGTGACCAACAACTGGTATTATCATATTCTGGTTGTGAACCAGGATTTGCGGGGGACATACCAATCGACGGCGCTAAACCTGGCCTTGCGCGCGACCAACGTCGTGGTGCAGGACAATCTACGCGTCCTCAACAGCGTGCTCATCACCGCCACCAATCTCACGCTCAACGGCACCAACGTCTTCACCGAAAACGCGGGGTCGTTGACGCAGGCGAACCTGCCGGAATTGAAATCCCTTCTTATTAATAGCAATGCCATCGTGGAGGTGGACAACGAGTTTGACATCGGCTACGACCAGGATAAAGGAACTACCGGCCCGGCGGGCCGCAAGTACACCGTTAATAGCGTGACCAATCTTGGCCTGGTCGAAGGCGCGGTTCTGATGTTCGATTGCGCGTCGTTTGAAAATGACGGTTTGTTGTATGGCGACGAGGGAGCGATTCTCGTTGAAGCCGGCGCGTTGGACATGGGCCGGCAGGCGCCCGGCATTATGGAAGCCTATTCCACCATCACTCTGTCGGCCCATGCGATCCAGGTGAGCGGATCGACCATCTACGCTGGCGCCAGCGGGTCAGGCGCGTTAATTCTGGACACGGACGCGACCGGGGAGTTGACCGATCTTGTTTCGGGGGCACCCAGCACCAACACGCCCCTGGTGAATTATTGGGAGACGACCGACGGGTTCACCCTGCTCCAGAAGCCGGCCACCGGGGACCTCTTTGGGACCGAGATCGTGACGATCGCCGAAGGGCTTTCGGTGGTGGACCATGTCTGGGCGGGAACGGACATGGGCGCCAAAGCGGCAGGGTTTGTCAACAACGTGGTGATCGGTCATCTGACATTGTCGCTGCAATCCACCAACGCGACGCTTCGTTTCACCGGGGCCGGGGCCAAGAATGGGATGTATGTTGACTATTTGGACTTTGACACCAACTCGCTGTTTAACACCGATTTCCAGAGTGGATTGCTGATAGATTCCAATTTGACGATCTATTTCGCGGACTCGAACATAGACCCTTTCAAGCTGCAGTTTGCGTATTCCAACCGATTGGTGTGGGTGCCCGATTTTGCCGGGCCGAACAGCACCCAGGCCGTTCCTTACAAGAACAGCAGCCAAGTCTGCCTGATGAACGCGGCCCTGGCCACCAGCCCGGATATTTCCTTTTTCCCGGGCTTCCCGCCCAATTACGATAGGCAGCCTTATGTCTTGAACAACCCCACCAATTCAGCCATTTATCTCGACTGCCCGGGTCAGGAGGCGACGGAAAGCGCCTTCTTAATCAGCCGCTCCGGCACTAATCTGGCGATGGCGAGTATTACCGTCAACGGGGCGGGAAGAGTCTCCCCCGTTGTCAAATCGAGCCAATTGGCCTTGGGCAAGACGTACACGCTCACCGCCGTGGCGTCCAACGGGTGGAACTTCGCCGGATGGGGGTTGAGCGGGAGCGACGTTATCAGTTCCAACGGCGCCGTTTTGAAATTCAAGCTGGAGGGGGACACTGAGGTTGTGGCTAATTTCGTGGAACAGCCCTTCTTCCCCTTGCAAGGCCTCTATAACGGCTTGTTTTACCCCACCAACCAGTTCGACCCGGCCAATTCGGGTTTCATCACCCTTGCATTAAGCCGCAGCGGCGCTTATTCGGGCCGGTTGGCCATGGGACCGCAGACCTACAGGTTCAGCCACAAGTTCCCCACCAACGGCGTGGACCAGGTCATTGCCAAGGATGGCAAGCGGTCGCCGCTGACGGTGAATCTTCATCTCGATATGACTGGCAAGACTAACGCGATTACGGGCGATGTGCCGGCCGCGTCGGACGCGCAGTTGTGGGCCGACTTAAGCCCGGTCTGGACGGCCAAGGACACCTCGCCCTTTGCCATGAAATACACCGGGTCGCTGCCGTGGGTCAGCGACGTGCCAGGAGTGTTCGCCGGTGACAGCTATGTCACGGCAACGGTGGGCAAGTTGGGACTGTTGTCCGCAATCGGCGGGTTGGCGGATGGAACCACGTTCAGCCAGTCGGTTCCCGTCTCCAAATCCGGCCGGTGGCCGTTCTACGGCTACGTAGCCGCTGGGAACGATTTGATTATGGGCTGGGTGAATGTGAGCGGCGACGGGCTGGCATCCACCGACGTGACCTGGAGCAAGGGAACCAACAAGGCCCGCTATTACGGCGGCACAGTCTTCACCAACGCCCTCAGTTTGCTGGGGTCTCCCTATGAACCCAATGCGCCGCTCCAACTGGCCAGCCCGGTCGTGATCGCAAGCGGCGCGGGTGTGCCGCAGATAAGCAACTCCGTCACTTTGGACAAGAGCCTGAGCTACACGTCCGCGGTGGTGACATTGCGCGTCCAGGCGGCGGCGGGAACTTTCAGCGGCCGGCTGGTGGTCAATACCAACACCGGCGAGCGGGTGAAGATGTCGGGCGTGCTCTTGCAGAACACGGGCAACGCGCGCGGCTATTTCCTTGGTGGCGCCGGCACGAATGACAGCGGCAGCGTCCTGTTGCAGAGCCAGTAACGGGAAACGTCCGCGCGAGCAATCAACTTTTGATGATATGTTAACAGTGCAACCAGAACTTTTGAGGAAGTTGGGCCGGGTGTCCAGCCTGCTTTGGGCCGCGGCTCTATGTGCCGGCATCGCGTTCCAGAGCCAGGCGCAACCGGCCCCGCTCAATGACGATTTTGCCAACGCCCAGGGCATCATCGGCATTTCCGGCACGGTCCTTGGCACCAACCTCAGCGCCACCGCCGAACCGGGGGAACCGGTCCCGGTTGCGGGCAACCCCGCGCAGTCGAGCATCTGGTATGCCTGGACCGCTCCCATCACCACCACGATCGATTTCAACACCCGGGGCAGCGTCGATCCGAATTCCGGCTACGCCTTGCCCACGGTCCTGGCGGTTTACCGTCTGAGGGCTGGCACCATCCAGTCGTTTGCAAATCTGACAAAGGTTGCCTCCAATGAGGAGGATCCCAGCGGGGGCGTGACCAGCCGCGTCGATTTCCAGGCGACGCAAGGAACGCTCTATTTCATTCAAGAGGACGGTGCGTCCGCGGATGGAACCAACGCGCAGGGGGACATTGCATTGAATTGGGCGCCCAGCGTGGTGGGCGGCACGTTCCAGTTTACCGCCGCCACCTTTCCGATGGGCGAGTATGACGATGAGATACTGGCGGAGATGAACGGCAACATCAGCCCGAGCCTTCACAATCAGGCGGGTGATGCCAACGCCCGCATTACCATCACGCGGGTCGGCGGCTCCAGCGGACGGTGCGAACTGAGGCTGATTGTAACCAATACATTCTATCAAAACTTCTTCGAGACCAATGTCACCGGCAGCAACGTGTTCCTGACCAACTACACCATGAACGCAAACGGCAGTCTGACGGAAACGAGCTACACCAATAGTTACTATACCAACACGGCTTTCTTGCAACGGATCGAAGACGTGCTCTTGGGGGTGCGTTATTATGTGACGAACTACGGCGATTTTACAAACTCGCTGATGGTGGTTTCCAATGCCAGCACCGGTGTTCAGATGACCGACATGAGTGGCTCGAACGGGGTCTTTAACGTAACGAATTTTTTCACCAATTGGCCATGTATGGGCAACGTCGTCAACCCGCCCGTCTCGGTCACCAACTCCGGAACCGTCACGAATGTGACGACGACGCAGGTGGTTTACTTCTGCCTGACAAACATAGTTAACGAGATGACGCCCTCGGCGCGGGACGGAGTGGACTACGAATCGACGGACTCCACCAATGTGACGTTCGATGATTACCAGATGAACCAGGATGTTTATCTGAACCTGCCTCAGGACCTTGGAAGCAGCGGCAGCGGGACTTTGGGGATCGGGGGCGTCGGGGGGCCGGATTATCCGGACGCGAACGGAAACTACCTGTATTATGGAGTCAACGCGCTGGTCGAGTTGATCTTGACCAACGTGCCCGGCCAGGTGGACCCCTACGGCAATCCCACGCTGCTGGACCCGCTGGAGAGTCTGGACATTGTCCCGCCCACCATTTCGCGCACTCTTGGAACCGCGACGATGAACGTGGAGAACTTTTACAGCGCCGGCCCGCCCACCTCCACGAATCTCGCCTATGGCAGTTATGTCGTGATGAACTTCGAACGGGCGACATTCCGCGCCGACAGAAGTGTGAATGATGGTTATGTGACCCTTTATGTTTACCGCGAACCGGAGGGCGGCCAGGCCATGCAGGTGTCCTACGTCATAGATGGCGAAGCCAACCCAAACCAGCCAATTGATAACAACGACTTCACAACGGTGGCCGGCTCCGACTATGCCCTGCCCTTTAATGGCAGCAACCCCAATGACTGGGACTTCTGCCTGCCCTACAACAACAACTGGGGGAACCCCCCCGGACTCTCAACTGCGTTGAACCCTCAGAACGGCGGTCTTTATGGCACAATCATGTTCCCACAGAATTATGGGCTCCCGGAGCCGATTATCATCCCGGTCACTAATAACGGCGCGGTTGAATTCGATTCGGACCTTTACGTGCAGTTGTTCTTTTCTCCAGCCGACATTTCAGCCAATGCGGGTTCGACGGTGCCGGTGGTGCTCGGCAATATCAGCAAAGCCAATGTCACCCTGAACTTCGACAGCGCGGACCCTGGACAGCAGGCCGCAGGCTCCGCAGATCGGACTTGGAACGTCGATTCGGCGGCAGCCTCCTATCCGCCGTATAATCCGCTGCCGGGAGCAAGCGCGCCGGTGCATGCGATGGCTGTGCAGGCCAACGGGCAGGCAGTGATCGGCGGAGACTTTACCTCCTACAATTCCACCCCGATCAATTACCTCGCGCGCCTTGTAGCGAATGGGCAGATGGATTTCGGATTTGCAAACGGCCTTGGCAGCGGTCCGAATGGCGCCGTCAGGGCCATTGCGATTGACTCGCTGAGCCGGATTTACATCGGCGGCGATTTCACCTCTGTCAACGGCACCGTGGCCGGGCATATCGCGCGCTTGAACCCCAACGGGACGCTGGACACCAATTTCGTGACCCACTCGGGTTTTAACTATTACGGCACGGTGCTGGCGCTGGCTCTTGACGCCAATGGAAATATCGTTGTGGGCGGGAATTTCTCCTCTTTCAACACGACCAACTGCGCCAATATCGCGCGGCTGATGACCAACGGGGCGCTGGATACAAGCTTTCTGCCCAGTTCAGGCACGATTCCAGGCATGGGAACGGATCAGCAGGTGCGGGCGGTGGCGCTGGATTCCCAGGGCAACATCGTGCTGGGCGGGGACTTCCTTTACGTCAACGGCACCAACTGGAGCCATATCGGGCGGCTTTTGCCGAGCGGCGCGTTGGACACCTCGTTCAATCCGGGCTTTGCGGCCGACAAGAGCGTCTATAGTCTGGCCGTGCAGCCGAATAACAATTCAATCATCCTGGCAGGGGCGTTCCAGAATTACAACTTGATTACCCGCGGTTCAATCGCCCGGATCACTTCCAGCGGCGCGCTGGATACCACATTCGATCCCGGAATAGGCGCCAACGACATCATCTATTCAGTCTTGATCGAACCGACCGGCAACATCGATATTGGCGGCCAGTTTACAGTCTTCAACACGGTTCGCAGGGTGGGAATGGCGCGCCTGTTCCCCAACGGCTGGCTGGACACCTACTTCATGGACACGGCCTACAATCAATATGCCGGCCTTATCAATCATTACTATAATACCTGGGCGGTCAATCCCAACGACGCGCCCGCTGAGAACAATCAAAGAAATTATATCAACGCCATGGCCCTCGACTCCACGGGCAACCTCCTTATCGGCGGCAGCTTCGTTCGCATCGGAGGCGGTTTTACGCGGGATGACGTCAGAATTCGTCTGAATATGGCGCGCGTGATTACCGCGTCGAACACGGGGCCGGAGCCGCAGGGCGGGACTGGGAATTGCCCGGGAAACATCACTTTGACCCTCAATCCCTACACGGTGGATGATACCGCGGGCAAGCTCTACGTCGGGTTGGATCGGACCAATGGAAGCCTCGGTCCGGCGGCGGTCACGCTGGGGACCAACACGATTCAAGGGGGCGCCACGCAGGCGGACTTCGGTTTGGCCACCCCTTCCGCGGAATACATCGATATTTGGCAGCTTTGGAGCGTTATCATTGGTGGCGGGGGCCTTGAATACGGCTGGCGGCAAAGTGACGGCTACTGGGGATACAATTACACCATTCAGCCCGCGTTTCCCGACTCTGGCGATGCCGACCTGTGGTTGAAGATCAATAACAACACGTCAATCGCGCCGGGGGTGAACCTGTTCGCCGGCCTTTCGCTGCTGAATCTCAATTCCACCGGCCTCCTTACTCTGGGAGGGGCAACGGTTCCCACCCTGCCGGCCTTGGGCCAGTATTCGGCGGGGCTGGAGATTGTCAACGACAACTATCCCAAGGGCGTGGTGGGTTTCGCCTTGACCAACTACGTCACGCTGGACACCAATGGCGACCTTTATGTCACAGTCACGCGGACCAACGGGAACACCGGCGATGCGACGGCCTATTGGACCACGACAAACGGCACCGCGGTGTCAACGGGGTCATCATCGGGGGATTATCAGGCCGTGTTTGGCACGGCGAGTTTCAGCAGCGGCAACACAACGGTGCCCATAAAGGTGCATATCTATGGGAAATCGACCCTGGTGCCGACGAAGTATTTCGGGATACTCATCACCAATGTCACTGGCGCCGCATTGGACACCAACGTGCCGCCGCAGGTGTATTCGAGCACAACCGTGCAGATAATCGACGGGCTTTTCCAGCCCGGTCATTTGGAATTCAGCTCGCCCTCCTACACCGCGCTCAAAGGCTCTCCGGCCACGGTGACGGTGAACCGCCTGGGCGGGGCCAAAGGGCAGTTGGACGTGTACTGCGCCGCGGCCAATGGCACGGCCATCAATGGCGTCAACTATTCCGGCGTCACCAATCTGCTCGCCTTTGCCGACGGGAGCGTGACACCGCAAACCATGACCTTCCCGACGTTGCAAGACCATGTGGTGGATGGGAACACCACCTTCAAAGTGTTCCTCTACGGCGCGACCAACCTCGGTGTCACCAGCACCGTGAGCAACAATGAAATCCTCGCGTATCCGAGCAACGCGACGGTGACCATCCAGGAGATTAATTCGTTCGGCACCTTCAATTTCTCGGTGTCCAACTTCAATGTGATGCAAAACGCCAGCCAGGCGTTGATCACTGTTGTGCGCACCAGCGGGACGGTGGGGTCGGCCTCGGTGAACTTTGCGACTCTTAACGGCACCAACGCGCAGCCCCCGTTCGCGGCGGCGCTGGCTGGGACCAACTATGGGGCCGCCAGCGGGGTGCTTACCTTCGCACCGGGCGTGTCGAGCCAGAGCTTCGTCGTGCCGATCTATTATACGCCCAATGAAACCGTCGTCACCAACCGCATCGTGAATCTGGTGCTCTTTGGCGGAAGTCCCGCCGCCATATCGAATCAATTCCCCAGAACGGCGACGCTGACGATACTGGACAATCAGTTGGTGTTCAGCCCGGCCGGCTCGGTGGACCAGACCACGGCCAGCGGGATTGGATTCAACAATTACGTTCTCTCGCTGGCCTTGCAGGCGGACGGAGACCTGCTGGCGGGAGGCAACTTTACTTTCTACAATCAATATCCCATTGATTACGTGGCGCGGCTGAACACGGACGCTTCGCGTGATAGCACGTTCCTGGTCAATCAGGCGGGGGCCAACGGCTTGGTCAACCAGGTGTTGAGCCAGGTGCCGGCGGGAGGCCAAACCAACGGAAACATCATGCTGGCGGGCGGTTTCTCACAAGTCGATCAGGTGAACCGGGCGGGCATCGCGCGGTTGAACCCGGACGGGTCCCTGGACACCACCTTCAACCCCGGCGCCGGAGCGGACAACGCGGTCTATGCGGTGGCCCAGCAGTTCCTGCCGGGGGCGACGACCAACGTGCCCAATCTGGCCTACTATGTCATTGGCGGCAGTTTCGAGAATTATGATGGCTACCCCGCTCCCGGCGTGGGGCGGCTGACAGCCACGGGAGCCGTGGATCCCAATTTCAATCCGCAGGCGGGAATCGGCGGCAGCAACGCGGCGGTCCGTGCTGTGGCCATTGATGCCAACAACCGGATTCTTCTGGGAGGCGATTTCACCATCTTCAACAACCAACCCCATCACCATCTGGTGCGGCTCAATGTCGATGGATCCCTCGATTCCAGTTTCCAAGCCTTCGACGGCGTTGCCTCGGACATCAACGGATCGGTTCGCGCCCTCCTCATCCAGCCGGACGGCCAGATCCTCATCGGGGGATCGTTCACGAACGTGAGCGGGAGCAATTACAATTGTGTCGCCCGGTTGAACACGGACGGCTCGGTGGACACCAGTTTCAACGTCGGAGCGGGGTGTGACAACTTGGTTCTGGCCATCGCGCTGGATTCGCAGAACCGTATTTTGTTGGGCGGCGAATTTGCCCGCGCCAGCGGCGTGACGCGCAATGGCATCACACGGCTCAATCCCGATGGCACGGTGGACCCGACGATCAATTTCGGGTACGGCGCCAACGGGTATGTCGATACGATTGTCATTCAGGAGAACGATGAAATCAACGTGGGCGGAGGCTTCACGACCTTTGATGGATTGCCGGAGAACAATTTCGTGCGGCTTTACGGCGGGGCGATTTCCGGCGACGGTTCGATCGAGTTCGGCCAGGCGGTTTATGGCGTGTTGGAGAATGCGACCAACGCGTACATTTCCATCCAGCGCATCGGTGGCGAAGGCACGGCGGCCCAGCCGGTCGTCAGCGCGGTGTTTTCCACTTCCGATGGCACGGGAATAAACGGGCGGGATTACATCGGAACGACCAACACCATCCTCTTCCCGCTGGGCGAGACCTTCGAAACGGTGGCGATTCCGCTGATTAACAACCCGATAGTCGCGGGCGATGTGATGGTGAACCTCAACTTGACCAACTCCACGTACGCGACGATCGGACCGCTGACGGCGGCGGAACTCATCATCACCAACGTCAACACCGCGCTGGCCTTCTCGGGCAGCAGTTATCGGCAATCGGCCGACGCTCCCGGCGGCAGCGCCGTCATCCCGATAGTGCGCCAGGGGAATCCGAACAACACCGTGGCGGTGACCGTCTATACCGGCGCCAACGGAACGGCCACGCCCAATGTCAACTATACTCCAATTACCAACACGCTGATCTTTTACCCCGGTGTGCTCACCAATTACTTCCTGGTGCCGATTCTGGATTCCCCGACGACCTTCAGTGATACGACCGTGGATTTGGAAATGACCGGCGTGTCTAACGCCATTGTCGGCTCGCCCGGCAGCGCGGTGCTGACGATTGGCGCGGTGATCAACGCCCCCGGCACGCTGATGTTCTCGACCACCACCTACACCGTGCTGGAAGGGAACACCAACGCGATCATCACGATTGTGCGGACCAATGGCACGCACGGAAGCGTCGAAGTGACTTTTTCCACCACCAACGGCACGGCGACGGCCGGAGTCAACTATGGCAGCGTCAGCACCGTGGTTAAATTTGCCGACACCGTGGACAGCCAAACCGTTAGCATTCCGATTTACCAACTGGCCGGCGCCGGGCCCAACACGACCGTCCTGCTCAATCTCTCCAATCCCACGGGCGGGGCGGCCATAGGCGGGGCCGCGCAGGAGACGCTGACCATCCTGAACGACATCCCCAACTTCTGCTTTGGCAGCGCCACTTACTTCGTCAACGAGGGCGCCGGTTCGGTGACCCTCTGGGTTCAGCGCAATGGCGACACCAATGATACTGTGTCGGTCGATTACAGCACCTTCTCGCCAGCCAATGCCAGCGACACCAACGGCTACGCGGTAACGAATGTCGATTACGTTTACACCTCCAACACGCTGACTTTCGGGCCGGGCCAATTGCTGCAAAGCGTCCCGATTACCATTTTGCAGGGCAAGACCGTCAACGGCCTGGAGATATTCCAGGTGTTGCTGGAGAATCCCAAGATCCTTCTGCCGACTCCCGCCACCAATATTCAAATTGGCTCTCCCGGCGTCACGACGGTGGGAATCATCTGCGACGTAACCGGATTCGCCTTCGCCACCAACGCTTACTTTGTCGGCGAGAATGGCAGCAACATCGTCATCACCGTCAACCGGGTGAATCCAAGCACCGGCCCGGTGTCCGTGCAGTTTGCCACCAGCGACGGCACGGCGATCAATGGAGTGGATTATGCCGCGACCGGCGGCGTGCTCAATTTTCTGGACGGCCAGCCGAGCAGCTCTTTCGTGGTGCCGATCCTCAATCCGAATCTGGTCGAGAACAGCAAGACCTTTAACATCGCATTGTTCGCCCCGTCGGCCAATTCCTCTCTGCTGTCGCCCTCCAACACGGTGGTGACGATCACCAACACGTACACGGGCCTGAGCTTTGGCGCCTCCAGTTTCACGGTCAGCGAATGCAGCGAGGGCGCGGCGATTCCTGTGGTGCGGACGGGCCAGACCAACAACACGGTGAGCGTCAACTACGCAACGCACGACGGCTCTGGACTCGCGGGCACCAATTATTTCGCCACCAACGGGACGCTGACCTTCACGCCGGGCCAAACGGTCCAGACCTTCAACGTGCCGGTCATCAACAATCACGTCATAGGCCCCAACCACACGGTGGAACTGGCGTTGTCCGATCCGATTGGGGCGCAGGTGCTCAATCCCAGCACGGCCCTGCTGACCATTCAAGAGTGCAACGGTGCGTATATTGTGGCTTCGGGCACGGCCTTCCAGGGCGGAACCATTCGGCCCAATACCCGGGTGATCTACCCCAATGACACGGTGACAATCGCATTCGGCCTCAGGGATATTGCCGGCAACGGCACGACCAACCTGGTGGCCACGTTGCTGGCAACCAACGGCATCAGCAACGTGTCCCCGCTCTCCAACTCCTATGGCGCGCTGGCGTTAAACGGTCCCACGGCGGCGCGGTCCTTCAAGTTTACCGCCATCGGGACCAACGGGCAGAATGTTGCGGCGGTCCTGGCCTTGCAGGACGGCACGGCCAATTTGGGCATGGTGGCGTTTGGCTTCACCTTGGGCGACGTTACCACCACCTTCACAAATTTGGAGTCGATAATCATACCGGAGATTGGCCGCGCCACCAACGCGTTCCCGCCGGACTACGGCTATCCTTCCGTCATCGCCGCCACCGGCGTTCCGCCCGGCATTTTGGACGGCGTGACGGTGACCATCAGCAACTTTACGCACAGCTACCCGAGCGACGTGGATATATTGCTTGAGGGGCCTGGCAGTCAGAGTTCGGTTCTGATGTCCAAATGCGGCAGCGGCTACAGCGTGACAAACATCACGCTGACCTTCAGTGAAGCGGCGAGCAATACTCTGGTGCCGGTGAACGGACGCATTGGCAGTGGAACCTACGGTCCAACGGCCAACCCCGGAAACATCATGGCGCAATTGCCCGGACCCGTGGAGGGAATTGCGGAGGCGCCCTTGGCGCCCTATAGTCCCAACCTGAACACCTTTTTCGCCACGCCGGCCAACGGCCAATGGCTGCTGTGGGTCGTGGACACGGTGCCGTTCAATTCCGGGGAGATTAGCAACGGTTGGATTCTCAATCTCAGCACCGGCATCCCAGTCGAGGCGGACTCTGACCTGTGGGTCTCGGTGTTGACAACGTCCGACCTCACTCTCAGCAATCAATTCGCCGGCACGATCACGGTGACCAATTATGGCCCCGCCCCGGCGACGGATGTCGTCATCACCGAACCGATCCCGCCTGGAGTGGCCTATGTGAGCAACGGTTGCAATTGCGGAGTCGTCGCCAATGGAGTGATTAGCTTTACGCTGCCAACGCTGGCCGTCAACGCCGGGGCGGCCTTTACCAGTTATTTCATGCCGACCAACCTGGGCTACATCACCAATGTTGTCACGGCGCTGGCCGATCAGCAGGATCCCAACACCAACAATGTCGCCACCAACATCAGTGTGATCGGCCCGCCCAGCGCGGACTTGGGATTGACCATGACCGCAAGCCCCAGTCTCGTCACCCTTGGCGGCGATGTGACCTATGTCATTACTGTGACCAACGGGGGGCCGTCGCAGGCTGCGTCCGTCACGGTCACGGACGTGCTGCCGCCGGGGTTTTTGTATGTGACAAATTATCCGTCTGCCGGCGTTACCAACAACAACGGCACGATTACTTGGGCCGTGGGCACACTGAACCCGGCAGCCAGTGGCGGGACGGCGCCGGCGTTGCAAATTGTGGCCGCGCCTTCGGTCGCGGGTATTTGGTTGAACAGCGCCTCGGTCAGTTCGGCGGTGTTTGATCCGTTCAAGCTCAACAATTTTGCCGCCGCGAAGGTCGAGGTGGATGCGGTCTCGATTACCATCAACACGGCAGGGGCGTCGAATTGGCTGGTCTGGCCGACCAACTATGTGTTGCAAGGGGCCAGCAACCTGCCGCCGCAAGGCACTTGGATTTCCATCACCAACCCGGCGCCACCGGTGGTGAACGGGCAGTATAATTATCCGTTGGTGGGGACCAACGGCTCTCACTACTTCTACCGGCTGAAGGCGCCACTGCCGTGATTCGACACTCACCATGAAAAGACCTTTTGTTCACCTCCGCTTCGCGGCCACAGCCGCGGTCGGGGCGGTCGCAGTCATTTGCTCCCTGGCCTCCCGCGCGGCGGTGCTGACTGGCCATGTGCCGCCCGCGGTCGTGGCGGGTTTGCAGCCCGTGAGCCGGCTGGACGGATCCAATCGTTTGCATCTTGCCATTGGCCTGCCATTGCGGAACGCGGAGGGGTTGCACCAATTGCTCCAGCAGATATACGACCCGGCCAGCGCGAATTATCATCATTATCTGACGCCCGCGCAGTTCGCCGATGCGTTCGGTCCCGCCCAAGCCGACTATCAGGCGGTTTCCGCCTTTTTCCGATCCAACCACTGCGCGGTGACCGCCCGTACCGGGGGTATGATCGTCGATGTGGACGCCACGGTGGCGGAGGTGGAGGAACTGCTGCACCTGAAGATGCAGGTTTACAAACACCCAGGCGAGGCGCGGTCGTTTTTCGCGCCGGACCGCGAGCCGTCGTTGGATTTGAGCGTGGCGATCCAGCACATCAGCGGGCTGGACAATTATGCCCTGCCGCATCCGAACTACAAAAGGATACCCTTCAGCCAGCTTGCCACCAATCGGCCGGCGCTGGGTTCTGGACAGAACGGAACCTATTTGGGGAGCGATTTCAGGGCAGCTTACGTTCCCGGGGTGACGCTGGACGGCTCCGGGCAAAAAGTCGCGCTTTTTGAATTCGACACCTACTATCCCGCCGACATTGCCGAATATGAACAAATTGCCGGACTATCCCCGGTGAACCTGACCAACGTGCCGGTCAATGGGTTCAACGCTCCGCCAGGCTCCGCCAATACGGAGGTGGCTTTAGACATCGAAATGTGCGTTGCCATGGCGCCTGGTTTGAGCCAGATTCTCATCTATGAAGCATCCACCAACAGCTTCACCACCGACGACATTCTGGAGCAGATCGCCACCGACAAACTGGCCCATCAGATCAGCGCGTCATGGACATATCCGATTGATTCGGTTTCGGATCAAATCTTCCTGCAAATGCAGGCGCAGGGGCAGACCTTCTTCAACGCATCGGGCGATAGCGGGGCGTATCCTCCGGGAGAAGTGCCGACGCCTGCAGACGATACCAACATCACGGTAGTCGGAGGCACAACGTTGTACACGACCGGGCCGGGCGGCCCCTGGCAATCGGAGACGGTGTGGAGCTGGTTCACCCAGGGCACCGGCACAGATGCCGGCAGCGGCGGAATCAGTACAAACTACGCAATCCCGCCTTGGCAAATGGGCATCAGCATGACCTCGAACATGGGATCGACAACGTTTCGCAATTTGCCGGACGTGGCGTTGACGGCGGATAATATTTTTATCGTGGCGGACAACGGCACTCAGGAGCCTGTAGGTGGGACGAGCGCGGCGACGCCGCTTTGGGCGGCGTTTATGGCGCTGGTCAATGAGCAATCTTTCATCAGCGGCAAGCCGCCATTGGGCTTCCTCAACCCTCTTGTTTATGGGATCGGAAAAGGGCCGTTGTATGGGAGCACTTTTCACGACATCACCACCGGGAACAACACCAATTTAGTGAGTACGAACCTGTTCTATGCGGTGCCCGGCTACGACCTTTGCACGGGATGGGGCACACCGACCGGGAGCAACTTGATCAATGCGCTGGCCCCGCCCCTCTTGACGCCCGTTTTGACCATCGAGACCAATTTCATCAGCGGCGGCAACGGCACTGGCATCATTGTTTCTGACGAATGCAGCAGTTTGACTGTTGTGCTGACCAACCAAGGGAGGGCCGCCGCCACAACTGTGCTGGGTCTGCTTTCTTCCCTGACGCCCGGCGTCATCGTGGCTCAGGGCACCTCGCATTTCCCGAACATCCCGCCGAACGGCGCGGCGGCGAACCCGTCGGCGTTTATCGTCAGCACGGAACCGGAATTTGTCTGCGGAACACCGGTCAATTTGATGTTGGTGGTAAAATGTGACCAGGCGATTGAAACCAATCTAATCCAGCTGCCTTCGGGGACAGTCGGGCTGCCCGTTTCGTTCGCCAACCCGACGCCCTACAACATACCCGCCACCAGCCCTCTCGGCGTCTATTCGCCGGTCGTTGTCTCGGGTCTGGGATCGGTTTCCTCGTTGACGGTATCCCTTTACGCCACCACGGTTTATGACTATGCCTTTGGCATCGAACTGATCAGCCCCGGCGGCGCGACCGTTACTCTCCTGTCGGAGGACTACGGCGGCCTGGGGCAGAATTTTGGGGCCGGTTGCGTGTTGGGATCTGAGACTACTTTTGACGATGCCGCGGGGACCTCGATCATCAATGGAACGCCGCCTTACATTGGGTCCTATTCGCCACAGGAGCCGCTCTCCACGTTCAACCTTTTGAATGGGACCAATCTCAACGGCGTATGGATGTTGCATGTGTTTAATGCCTTCGAGTTGGCGCAAGACATCGCGGCTCTCCAGTGTTGGAGTCTCAACATTACCCCGAATGTCTGCGCGAATGGCGGGGGCCAGTGTCCCGGCGCGGACCTTTCCCTGACGATGTCCGCCAACCCGCCCTCCGTTGTGGTGGGAAGCAACTTGATCTATAACCTGACGGTGTCCAATGCCGGACCGAGCGCCGCTAGCGACATCGTCATTTCCCAAACCCTGCCTGCCGGAGTGGTGTTTCAGAGCATCAGCAATTATCAGGCCGGCGTCACGCAGATCGCATCCAACCTCGACTTGACTCTCACCAACCTCCCCGTCTATGGCACGGCGACGGTTTCCGTCATTACCGTTCCCTACTCTTCGGGCTTGATTACGAGCGTGGCGACTGTCGGATCGCCCCAGCCCGACCCAAATCCCAATAACAATTCTGCTTCCGCTACTGCGCTGGTGACGATGCCCCTGGCGGACTTGGCGGTGACCATGACGGCGTACCCGGGATTTGTCCTGGAAGGAGCGCCGCTGACTTACACCATTTCGGTGACCAACAACGGGCCGTCCACGGCGCAACAAGTGGCCTTGATCAACAGCCTGCCGCCAGAGGTCAATTTCATTTCCGCCACCACCACCCAGGGGACGATCGGCCCCGGCGCGGCGACGGTTCAAATTGGGACGCTTGCCCCCGGCGCCCACGCCGTTGTCACGGTGGTGGTCAGCCCGTCCATGACGGGCTCCTTGACCGCCAGCACACTGGCCACGCTCAGTCCGTTGGAGACGAATCCGGACGCCATTAACGCTTCCGCTTCCGTTACCGTCACGGTCGGCCCGTCGGCGGACTTGGCCGTATCGGCCGTGTCGATCCCGGCCACGGTGTTGTCGGGCAGCAATTTCGCCTGTGTGGCGACAGTGGTCAACAATGGGCCGAGCGCCGCCACCGGCGTTGTATTCAGCCAGACGATTCCGTCCGGGGCGGCCTTTGTTTCCAGCAGCCGGGCCGGCGCGATTGTGACCAACGGTGTGATCGTCTGGACCGTCGGGTCTTTGCCTGTCGGCGTCGGCGGGGTCATTACCAACGTGCTGAAGGCCCCGAAGCTTCTCCCGGGCGTGCAATCGAATTTGCTCTCGTCGAGTTTGTCGGCCTTTGGCCAGCCGGGGAATGCTGTGACCAACAATAGCATCTTCACTCTCCACACATTGGTGGAGCCGCCGACTGTCACCATAGTGCCGGCGGGCAGTTCGTTGGTGTTGCCGGCCAATGGGAATGGGTCGGTGAATCCCCAGGAAACGGTGGAACTGCAGTTTTTCTTGCAGAATATCGGCACTGTGGGCGCCAGTGATTTGGTGGCGACCCTCCAAGCCAGCGGCGGGGTAACCTCCCCCAGCGGTCCACAGAACTACGGCGCGCTGGCCCCCGGCGGGGCGGCGGTCGGGCGCTTGTTCAGCTTCACGGCCAACAGCACCAACGGGGGCACCGTGGTGGCGACCTTGCAGTTGCAGGACGGGGCTGCCAACCTTGGATCGGTGACGTTTCCTTTTGTCATGCCGCTGGTGGCCACGTTCTGGAACACCAATGAGATCGCGATTCCCAACTCGTCATACATCCTGGAAAGCGGGCCGGCCAATCCCTATCCCTCGACCATTTTGGTGTCGAACGTCACTGGGACAATCTCCGAAGTGGGTGTCACCATATCGAACATGGCGCACACATACCCGAATGACGTGGGCATGATGCTCATCGGCCCGTCGGGGGAGGCCTCGACCCTCATGATGAGCGCCGCCGCCGGCTCGGCAATGTTTGGCGTGACCTTTACATTAGACCCGACGGCCTCGGCGCCGTTGCCGGCCTCGGGCGACATCCTTCCTGGCGCCTATCTCCCGGAGGAATACCAACCTGTCTTTCTTTTCACAAACGCGCCTGTGACAGCGGCGGCGGCCAACCTGGCCGTCTTCGACGGCTTGGCGCCAAATGGAACCTGGTCTCTCTATGTCTATGACGGTGTCAACGGGGATGACGGCTACATTGCCAACGGCTGGAGTCTGACGATTACGACGAGCACGCCGATTAGCCCGGTCTCGGATCTGGTGGCCGGCATCGTCGCTCTGACCAATCAAGTAACCACCGGCAACCAGGTTACGTTCGTGCTTAGTGTGACAAACAACAGCGCCACGAGCGCCGTCACCGCTTATCTCACGAATGTCCTTTCCTCAGGGCTGACCTTCGCTTCCTCCTCGTACGCCTCCGGCGATTATGTTCAAAACGGCCAGACGACCGTTTACACGCTGGGCAGTTTGGCTCCGGGCGCGGGCTTGACGATTACCAACGTGGTCACGGCCAGCGCAGCCGGTCCGCAGACTAACACGATCTATGCCGGTTCCGCGTTGCCGCCGGGCAACGGCGGGAACAATGTGGCAAGCGCCGTCATAAACGACATCCTGCCTTACGCGCACCTCGGGGCGTTCATCTCCGTGGCGGCCAATCCCGTTGTTGTGAACAACAATTTGATTTACACGCTGATTGTGACCAATTACGGCCCCAGCAACGCCGTCGGCGTGGTCGGCAACTTCTCACTGGGCGGCCTCAATCTGGTGTCCGAGCCGTCCAACGCCACGAGCAACAACAACATTGTGACGGTCACTTTCGGGACCGTCGATGCGGGCTACATCGCCTCGGTCGCGATCACCACCGCGCCGCCCGCCGTCCTCACCTTGACCAACGTCTGGAGCGTGAGCGCGAACAATTTCGATCCGAACCCGGCTTATCATACCGTCAGCAATATCGTGACGGTCATCTACCCGGTTCCTCTCATTACCAATGGGGCCGCCACTTTGCCCCAGAACTTGGCCAACCCGAACGGGACGGTCAATTCCGGCGAACCAGTGACGGTCGGCTTGACGTTGATCAACATTGGATCGGGTCCGACCTCCAATCTCGTTGCCACCCTTCAAGCCGGCGGCGGCATCGTTCCGGGCGCGCTTTCGCAGCAAACCTACGGAGTCATTCAGCCCAACGGCGGCTCCGCCACCGCCAACTTCAGCTTCACCGTCACCAACGTCTCGGGCGCGGCGACGGCGACGTTGCGCCTGACGCAGGGCACCAATGTTTTGGGGACTGTGTCCTTTGTGTTCCCCCTGCCTGTCACTACTAATTATTTCAGTTCCAGCGCGATCACCATTCCCGAGATCGGACGGGGCAATCCCTATCCTTCGCAAATCCTGGTATCCGGGCTGACGGGATATGTGGTTGGCAATGTCACGGCCACGCTGCACGGTTTCGCGCACAGCTACCCGCATGACGTGAGTGTGCTTCTGGCCAGTCCGGCGGGGCAGGAGTTGCTGTTGATGAGTCATGTCGGCGGACCTTACAGCGTGTCGAATTTGACGTTGACGTTCGATGGCAGCGCCACCCAGGCGCTTTCGGAAGCTCAATTGGTTTCCGGGACAAACCTGCCTTCGGTGGTCTCGGCCTTCACTGCTTTCCCGGGTGTTCCGGCGCCTTCGACGGAGACGAATCTGGCGTTTTTCGATGGGACGGACCCCAACGGTTACTGGTCGCTTTACGTGTATGATGACACAGAGGGCAACGACGGGGTCATCAGCGGGGGCTGGAGTCTTGGATTAACTGCTGTTGCCACGGTCAACCCGGCTGCGCGGCTGGAGGCGGGCATGGTTCACGCGCCGGACCCGGTCTATGTGGGAAATTACCTCAATTACCAGATCGCCATCACGAATCTTGGCCCCGGCAATGCCAGCAACGTCATTCTGGTGGACGCGCTTCCCGCCAGCCTCGCTTTTTCATCCGCCGCTGTCTCGCAAGGCACCGTGAGCAACAGCGGCAACACGGTGACGTGCAATATAGGCACGATGATCCCCGGCGCCATTGTGACGGCCGGCATCCGCGTGGTTGCCGCCGGCATGGGATTGGTGGCCAACACCGCCAGCGTCACCACGTCGAGCACGGATCTTTACCTCGCCGACAGCACGGTCTCCAATACAGGTATTGTGGCTGGGCCGGTGATTTCGTTCCTGACGGCCGCCGACACCGCCGCCGGTTTGCAGTTGAGCTTGCGCGGCCAGCCGGACCAGTCCTACGGCGTTGAGGTTTCGACCAACCTGAGCACTTGGACCCTTGTCAGCAGCAACACGGCCGATTCGTCCGGCACGTTTATCTACACGGACCCGCAGACCAACGCGCCGGAGCGGTTCTACCGGGTCTTGCAATTGGCCCAGTAACACACCATGCGTGCCGCGGCTTCCACCCCCACGCCCGGCGCGGCGGGCGCCGGATGAAACTCTTTGGCATCACAGGCGGCGTGGGCATGGGCAAATCCACCGCCGGGCAACTGCTGGCCCAGCGCGGCGTTGAGGTGGCGGACACCGATCTCATCGCGCGCCAACTTGTTGAACCTGGCCAGCCGGCTTTGGGTGAAATTCTGCAAAGGTTCGGCCAATCCCTCTTGATGGCCGACGGCCGTCTCAATCGCGGTGATTTGGCCCGCATGGTCTTTGCCGACCCCCGGGCGCGGGCGGACCTGGAAGCCATCCTGCATCCGCGCATCCGCCTGGCCTGGGAGGCGCAAGCCAAGGACTGGCAGGCGCGCGGCTGCCCGCGCGGCGCAGTCATCATTCCGTTGCTTTTTGAAACCAAGGCCCCGCCGCATTTTGACGCGGTGATTTGCGTGGCCTGCTCGGAAGCGACGCGGTGGCAGCGTCTGCGCCAGCGCGGCTGGACGGCCGTGGAAATCAGGCGGCGACTGGACGCGCAGTGGCCCACCGACCAGAAGATCGCCCGATCCGATTATGTCGTCTGGACCGACACCCCGCTGCCGGTCCACGCCGCCCAACTCGATCGCATCCTTGCTGAGACGTAAGCCGGAGCCATGCGGTTGCTTTGTTTCCATCCGACGGAGCACGGCAGGGCCCCTTCTATCGCTTGCTCCCGGCTGCGGCCGCGGCGGCGGCGTCTTGCAGTTTCTTCACCCGCTCCACCATTTCGTTGTATTTTTCGGCGATGGCGTTGGCGGCGATGACGCTGTTGGTGTATTTGCCGATAAACTCGTCGCGCTCCGCCACCAGGCGGGTGACGGCGTCATTTTGCTTTTTGATGCCGTCGTAGGCTTCCTGCAGTTTGGTATCCAGAAAGTTGGTGACGGACTGATATTGGACGATTTCATTGCTCAAGATGCCGGCGTTGACTTGCAGGCGGAGAAGGTCGCGCTTTTGGGAGAGGATGATCTGGCTGTTGGTCAAGGCGTCGAGCTTGAGTTCATTGATGCGCGCCTGCAATCCCGCAATCTCGGTGTCCATGGTCTTGATGGAGTTGGTGTAACCCTGGATTTCGGTGGATTGCTTGAAAATGGCCTGGTCGAGGGAATCGATGTGAAGGCGCTGGCGGGTTTGGGCGTACCATTGCCAGGCGCACAAGCCGCACAGGGCCAGAGCCAGGGTGATGAGAAGGTTTTGTTGAAAGTTTTTCATTGTTGGCCGGGGGCGGAGGTTGGGTCGGCCTTCACGGAGAAGGCCACGCGGTCGATTCCGGCGCGTTTGACCATGTCCAGGACGTAAATCATTTCCCCGTGCGTGGCGTCACGGCTGCCGCTCAGATAGACCGGGACGTTGGTGTTGGCGTGATGCCGGTTGGTCAGCAGCGTGTAGAGCTGCGGAAAGGTCAGCAGGCTGTCGTCCACCGACACCGCGCCATCTCGATTGACCTTGAGTTTGATCATGTCGGGCTTGACGGTGGAAGCGGCCAGAGTGGCGGTGGGGAGGCTGGCGTGGAGCGTGCGGACCTTCTGCATTTGAAGGCTGACCATCATGAAGGAGGCCAGAAGGAAAAACATGATGTCGATCAGCGGGATGATTTCCAGCCGGCCGCGCCTGCGAACGATGGGAGAGTGAATTTTCATCGGCTGGCTTGGCGGTGGCTTGGGTCCGTCATGAACGCCACTTTCTGCACGCCCACACGCCGCACGGCCTCATAGACATCGACCATGTCGCCATGCGGCGTGGCGGCGTCGCCGGCGATATAGACGGGCAAATTCGTGTTGATATGGAAACGGTTGCTGAGGGCGGCGCACAACTCCGGCAGGGTCACGTTGGTCTTTTCCAGCCAAACTAGGCCCGCCCGGTCCACCGCGATATTGATCATGTCCGGCTTGAAATCGGCGGCGGCCCGGGTGGCGAAGGGGAGATCGACCTTGGTGTTCAGGGCGCGGTCCATTTGGAGGCTGACCATCATGAAGGCGGCGAGCAGAAAGAACATGATGTCGATCAGCGGGATGATCTCGATGCGCGAATGCCGGCGCGGGACTGGCGAGGGGAATTTCACCGGGGCGCCTGCGAGGGCTCTTTCACTTTGGAAGCCTGGACCATGACTTCGACATTGCTGGCGGCGGTTTCCAGCTCAAACTGGAGCCGGGTCACGCGGGCGGAGAAATAATTGAAAGGGATGAGGGCAAAGATGGCGATGCCCAGACCGCAGGCGGTGGCGATCAAGGCCACGCCGATGCCGCCGGTCACCTTCGAGACGACCACCTCGGAATTGCCCACGCTCAGAAAGGCGCTCATCAGGCCGGTCACGGTGCCGAGCAGGCCGAGCAGGGGCGCCAGCGTCACCAGGGTGTCCATGACCGTGAGGAAGCGCCCGGCCCGTTCCAATTCGATCCCCGCGGCCAGTTGCAATGCCCCTTGCATCGAGGAATGGGCGTGAACCAATCCACTGTAAATCATTCGGATGACCGGGTCCTCCGAGCCTTCGGCGATTTTCACGGCCGCGGGAATGTCCTGGTTTTCCAGGGCGGCCAGGATTTGTTCGAGCTTCTTCGGGTCGCGCCGGCGGCTTTCACGGAACCACCAAAAAGAGCGCTCGCCGACGACGGCCACCGCCACCAGCGCGCTGATTAGGATCGGCCCCATCACCGGCCCGCCTTGGAGAAGGAATTGAACTACAATGTTTGCCATCATAAAAGTTTAGTTGCTAATCGATCTGTAACTTAAAAGAAATCGAAACTTGAAAAAGATGTCCGCCGTTGATGGGCGGTTGAATCCATCTGCGCTTGACGCAGTCCAGTGCGCTCTGGTCCAGGAGCGGCGAACCGGAGGACTCCTTGATCGAAGCCGAAACGACGGCCCCCACGTCATCGACAGTGAAAAGGAGAACCACCGTGCCTTGCTTTTGCATTTGCAACGCCATTGGCGGATAGGGCGGTTCCGGGCGGTCGCCGCCCTTGCCTGTGCTGCCAATGGTCAGCGGGGCTTGCGGGGCTGGGGCGGTTTGGGCCATGGATTCCCCAGGCGGGGCGGGCGCGGCGGACACTGGCACGATCAGGTTGCCGATGGTCGGCACCGAGAAGTTGATGGCGGGCGAATTGAGGGTGACGGCCACAATGCTTTGAGCCTTGGGCTTTTGGTCCTCATCCTGGCGCTCGGCTGTCTTTGACTCCGTCGGCGGGGGTGTCGCCGGCAGCGGTTCGATAACGACAGGGACGGGCTGTTCGAGCGGGGCGGCGTGTTTTGGGACCGGCAGTTTGTTCTGCGCGCCAAAGACGCCGATGAGCAGGAACATGAGGCACAGCGAATTGACCCAGGCCAGCCGCCGATACGAGTCGCGCTCGGGCGCGGGAAGGCAGAAGCGCGCCAGCTCGGACTTTAATTGGTAGGCAGCAACAGCCATGGGTAAGTTTTTCGCATTTGATCCATCGCGTCAACGTTTAGAAGGTGTAGCTGAGCGAGCCAAAAAAGCCCCGCCGCTCGCCATATTGGGCGGCGTTGACGCCGACGCCCGTGCCGGTGCGCAGGGGATAGACGTTATCCGTCAGGTTGACGACATCCAGCCTGGCTTTCAGGAGCCGGCGTCCGCCCAGTTTCAAGCTTTGCTCGACGCCGAGGTTGATTGAATAGTATTGACCCACGCTGGATCCGTTCGGGACCGGGTCGTTGCCGCCGGGGATATTCTCGGGGCCGCTTTGCCGGAGGCCGCTGCCGTAAAGGGCGTCAACATAAACTCGCGTGCTCTGGCGCTTGCCCTCGTTCCAGGTGTAAGCGGCGCCAAAGGAGCCGGTGACGCGCTGGTCATGGTCGAGATAGATCCAGTGCTGGTTGACGTAATTGGCCGTTGGCTGGTCGCCCCAGAGGAATTGGGCCGAAGCGGCCCCTTTGCCCTCCGCGCTGGAGAGAGCGAGGTTGGCGTAGGTGGAGAAGCCGCCAGTGTCGTAATTGGCCGTCAGTTCCACGCCCTCCACGCGCCCTTGGGTGTAATTGAACGAGGAAGCTATGAGCGACTGGCCGAAGAATCCGTCGTCCAGTTGGTTGTGGGCGGTCTTGTAATAGCCGTCCAGTCCCACTTGCAGGCCGGGCAGGATTTTCTGGCTGATCCCGGCATCATAATAATTGGCCCGCTCGGCCTTCACAGGCGTTGCGGTGGTGACGCCCGATGCGGCCGACGTGTTGTTGAAGGCGGCGATGTCGGACGCCGCCACGGTTTCCAGCGGCGGAGGCGTGAAGTAACGCGCGTAGCCGGCGTGCAGCGTTGTGGAGTCGGTTGGCTTGTAAATCATATTGACGCGAGGGCTGACCTGGTTTTCGTCATCGACGGTGGAATTGTAAACGTCGAAGCGGGCGCCGTAGTTGAGGGTGACGCTGGGCAGAAGCTTCCATTCGTCCTGCAAATACAGGCCGGCGAAGAGGGCGTGGGTCAGGTTGTTCTGAACGATGGCTTCCTGCGGGCCGCTGATGTTCCCGGCGCTGGTCGGAAACACCGTGGCGGTCGCGTCCGCCGTGACGGCTTCCTCCACCATCTCAATCCCGGCCCGCAAGGTGTGTTTGTCGCCGAGGGTGTAGCTGGCATCGCCTTGCAATCCGCCGGAGGTGAGGACGCGTTTCTCGTCCGTCGCCACGCCGCCATTGTAATAGAGCGCCGGTTCCAGCGCGTCGGGCGTGTAGTGCGCGCCGCTGTTGCGGCCGAAGACCGAAGCTTGATAGTTCAGGTCGCCGGCGGATTTTTGATAAGCGAGGACGCCGTAATAATTCTGCTCGGTTTGATTGTCATTCAGATCGGTTGGCGAGAAGTTTCCCGCCACCCAGGGGTCGCCGCTCGCCTGCGTGGAAACGGGCTGGAGGCCGGGGTTGATCGGGATTTCAAAGGTGGCGTAGGACGCGCTGCCCATGATGACGAGGCGGCTGGAGGCGTCAATAAGGTCGGTCGCGTACAGGAACGTCTTATATTGATCGGTGAAATCGTGAATGGGCACGGAACTGGGGGCCGGATTCTCGATACCGATGTCGTCGTGAGTGTAGCTGCCGTCAATGAAATAGCTCCATGTGCCTTCGGAGCCGGAGTATTCAAAGCTGGGGCGGATGGTGTCGTAGCTCCCGCCGTAGAGTTCGACGGAGCCGCTGTTGGTGAAGACGCCGCCCTTGGATTGAATATCGACGATGCCGGCGGTGCGGAAGCCGTACTGGGCCGGGAGCGAGCCGGTGATCAATTGCATGCTTTGCACAAAGCGCGGGTCCAGTTCCTGGCCGAAACCGGTGATCCCTTCCGGCAGGATCACGTCGTTGATCCGGTACTGCAAGTTGCCGTGCTCGCCCCGGACGTGGAGTTGTCCGAGGGAATCCTGGGCCGCGCCCGGCGCGCGGAGGATGATTTGATTGAAGGTGGCGTCGTCGCCCTGAGCCATATCGACGATGGACAGGGGGCTGAAGGTGTAGGCGCTGGCGCCGAGATTGGGGACAATCTCGATGCGGGTCTCATTGAGACGGCCCACGACCGTCACCGTATCGAGGGTCGTCACGTTGGTGGAGGCGGGGGTGGTGTTCGTCTGGCCCAGGAGCGGTCCTGAGGCAAGCGTTCCGAACATCATCACCAGGCAACTGACAGGGCGGTAAAACTTCTGATCTGCTTTCTTTATCGATTTCATAATTGCGGTCCAGGTTCAAAGGCTAAAGTTGAAAGGGCATTCCCTTTTCGTCCATTCCGTCCCTTCTGTCCTTGAAGATTCAAAAATCAAGGTTGAAAGGGGGGATTCACTTTTGGAACTTCCAATCCGGCCCGCGCGGGCTGCGAGGCACACGCCGCGACATCCGGCAGGCCAACTGACTTTCAAAAACAACCAATTAGAGGGAGAGGCGTTCCGCAGGCGGACCGCGGCTGGGAAGCAATCGAATATCGGCGGAGACAAAAAGGGGCGCGGGTGCGGGGTCGCTGGAAAGGATGAGCGGGGCGGGCAGGCGCAGTTCAGCCGCCGCGTCGGCGGAGTGGACCTGGCCGTGTGCGAACAAGGTGACGGCGCACTCGTGGTTCGCGTCGCGGGCATCGTGATGCGCCAGGGCGTGCAGGGCGGGAACCGCCGCCATGGCGTAAAGCGCCAGGAACACGCCCAGACAAAGCGCCCCCACCCGTCGGCGGGCATTCTTCACCAGGCGTTGTAACGGCGCCAGAAACATCACAGGTACATGTAGCCGATGTATGCGACAATGCAACCCATTTTTTTGTTGATTCCGCCAGCATCACGCGATTCCGCGAAGATTGACCACGGATTTCACGGGTAAGAAACGCCGATTCCACGATCAGAATGTCGAATGTTTACTTGTCCCCCAATCCCTTGTGACAATAGTTCATTCGGGCGCAGTCGTGGCCTGTGTTCTCATGCGATCAATTCTCTTCACCTTTTCAATAAACTGGCGGCGTTCCTGAATCGCAGCAATCGCGTTCCATCCCGCAAGGACTCAGGACGCGATCAGCCAGATCATTGCCCATGCTCGTGTTCGCCCCGCGCTTTTCCACGCCGCAAGACCCGCAAATCCAGCCGCCAGGGCGTACCATTCAGGGCAATACCCAAGCACAAAGAATCCCATGAAGAAAAGAGTGGCTGATACAGCCAGACTGATCCTGGCAATGCGCGCTTTCACAAAACCTAATTTAGCCGGTCCACGATTTCTTCCAAGCTCCAAACGTGGTCGGGCCGGCCTCCATTATCCTTGGGCCATCGCCTGATTACCCAAGGCGCATTCACGTCAATGCAGTAGTTCCACCAGAACCGTTTCATCCGCGAAGCTTTTGGCCAGCGGTTGATCGAGAGTTGCCAGACTGAACCCATGTTGCCGGGCCAGCGCGACAAGATAGCCGTCGGTGATCACTGTCATCGGGTCACGGCGTCCGGCTTTCGATCTCGTGAACCAGTTGCGAGGTGATGATGCCGCCATGAGCGCGGATGACGGGCAGACCGTTACCTTCCGTGCTGACGGAAAACTGGCGGCACGTCATCGAACTGCCGTTCTCCGCGATAAACTGAGCGACTCGCACCTGTTCGACGGCGGGCAATTCTTTGATTTGCTCAATGGTTTCAAACGCACTCACGGGTTAATTATCCGGCAAAATTGGTTTTTGGCAAGCCGCATACATCTATTTGATTTTCATAGACATTGCATGCGGGGTGTGTATATATAGAGGCAGTGTAGTTGGACTGGAAGTGAAAAGGGCTTGTTCGTGTCGAGCCACTTGCTGGAACCCAAAGCCTCCCGTGAGAGGCGCCTTATGTTATGAACTGCTTGATTCAGGCCATGAGTCGCAGGCCGCCTTTTGGAGCCAGGCGCATTTTCCTAGCCGGATGGCTTCTCCTCATTAGTCTTGCCTGCCAAACGGACACATCGTTTGCCGTCAACTCTCCTAATCCGCCGGGAAGCCCCTCGTGCTGGGCGCCTTCAGCCAAGGATTTGCTGGGGACATCCGCCGGCGCGGCTTCGCCGGTCTATTTCACCGGCGCGCAAGGGATGCTGACGGAAGTCTTTTATCCATCCCCCGACCGCATTCAAAACATCGACATGGAATTCCTCGTTGAGGACGCGGCGAAAACCATGGGGCCTAATGACGCCGAGGAAAAACTTCAGACTCAGCAAAGTGTGAGTCTGGTCGATACACGCGCTTTGGCCTGGCAAACGGTGAGCACCGCCAACAATGGGTCCTGGAGAATCACCAAGACGATCTTCACCGACCCGACGCATCCAACGGTTGTGCAAAGAGTTGTCTTCCAGACGCTGCAAAGCGGCAAGAGCATCGCGGACTTCAATCTCTTTGTCCTCAATCACCCCGGAATCGAAAACCAGGGGGGCAACGATAATTCCCGCACTCTCACCAATGGGAATCGCATCATGCTGGTTGCATCCAAGCCAAACAGCACCTCCTCGGCCCTGGCCGTTTCGATCCCGTGGAAGACCAACGGCAGCAACGTTGAAGTCTCGCATGGATTTGTCGGAGTGAACGACGGCTGGACAGACCTGTTTGGCGGGGCGGACGACAGGACGATGGACTGGCAATTCACCGCCGCCCACGGCGGAAACGTGGCGCAAATGGGCTGGCTGGACTTCGGCACGAACAGCGGCGCCAGCGTTGCATTCGACCTTGTCCTGGGTTTCGGCACAAACGAACAAATGGCCATGGATAACGCCAGCGCCACCTTGTCCTCCGACTTGAACCTGCTCGAAACGACCTACATCCAGCAATGGAATTCCTATTGCCAAACACTGAACAACCAGGGCGGAACGGCCGACGATCAATATTACCTCGCCGCCATGACGCTCAAATCCACCCAGGATAAAACCAACGGCGCGATGGTCGCCGGGCTTGGCGTGCCGTGGGGGCCCGGCAACGGCGATCAGGACACCGGCGGTTATCACCTCGTTTGGGCCCGTGACCTCTTCAAATTCGCCAGCGCGTTGATTGCCGCGGGCGACACCAACTCCGCCAACATGGCGGTCAACTTCCTTTTTAACACCCAGATGCAAACCGTCAGCGGCAGCAACCCGGAGTCGGCGCCGGGCCGCTTTCCGCAAAACAGCTTCGACACCGGCACGCCCTATTGGGATGCCACGCAAATGGACGAAGCTTCCATGCCGATCATTCTTGCCTGGAAATTGAATCGGCTCGACCTATGGCCTAAGATAAAACTGGCCGCTGACTTTGTCGCCGGCGCCGGACCTTCGACGAAGGAGGAACGTTGGGAGGAGATGGCCGGCTATTCACCTTCCACCATCGCGGCGGAAATTGCCGGCCTGGTTTGCGCCGCCGATTTTGCCGCGCGCGCCTCCGATACCAACGAGGCCGCCAAATACCTTCAGTTCGCCGACGCCTGGAGAAATAATGTCGCCAACTGGACCTTCACCACCAACGGGCTTTACGGCGATGGCTGCTATTACATCCGCATTGATGACAATGAGGACCCATATAACAATATCCAACTGACCTTTGGCAACGGGGCTGGAGCACATGATCAGCGCGCCGTTGTGGACGGAGGCTTCCTCGAATTGGTGCGCCTCGGCGACATGAGCCCCAACAATTGGACCATTCTGGAGACCCTTCCCAAATACGACAGCCTCATCAAGCAGACCATACCGGGCAAAGGCGACGCATGGTTCCGTTACAACTACGACGGCTACGGGGAGAACAATGACGGAACCCCTTACAACGGCTCCGGACGAGGGCGCCTCTGGCCAATCTTCACCGCTGAACGCGGCATTTACCAAATATCCCAGTCCGGCAACGGCGCCGACGGCCAACCCTATCTCGCCACGCTCAAGCAGTTCTCCTCTCAGGCCGGATTTATTCCCGAGCAGGTCTGGAATGTCAGCACGAACATCACCGGGTGGGAAATCGACACCCCCGCCAACGATGTCCCTGGCACGGCCACCGGCTCGATGCGGCCCTTGAGCTGGGCCATGGGCGAATACATCAATCTCCTGGCCGCGATCAAGAACGGCAGCAATGACGCCCCGTCCGTTGTTGTCCATCGCTATGCGTCCGATCAACCGCAGGTAACCGTCAATTTCAACGTCAACGCTCCAACCATCTGGGGTCAGAATGTTTATCTGGTCGGCAACCATCCGCTCTTGGGAGCGTGGAATCCGCAATCCGGGGTCAAAATGTCGCCTGTTCCTTACCCAACGTGGTCGCTCACGGTATCCCTGCCGGCGTCCACGATGTTTCAATACAAGTACGTCAAGATTGACCAGGCTGGGAATATCACTTGGGAAAACAGCGCCAACAGAACCTTGATGTCCCCTGCCATTGGAACCGCCGCGCAAAGCGACGCTTTTCAACCGTGATCCGGGTTTTCGATCAGCGAAATCAAACCGCGCTCTGCTTTCGAAGTCTCTGGTTTCCGTTTTTCTTCTGCGGCGTCATGCCGTGCGCGCAATTGAAGGGACAGGGTTTCGGCTTCTTCAAGCCACTGGCGTTTCTCCAGGAAAGTCAGGCGGCTGTCCAATAGCCGGTCAAGTTCCCGGCTGCCCTCGGCGGTGCCCCATTTCCAGTCGGGCTGGATGATCTCCACGGGGTTCATTGGATGCGCCGCAGTTCCTGGATATCAATCTTGAGAGTTACGCCCCGCGCCGCCCTGTTTTTCACGACCTTCCGTTTCACAAGTGAAAAAGGTGACATAATCCAAGAAGTGCTTCAATAAGGAATGGCCGGGAATTCCCGCGGGGGGTGCATGACAAAAATCTTCACGCCGTCGGTAAGGCGGTGCTGCTGCGCCGCCCAGGAATTCAGGGCAGGGCAGCCCGCAAAGCCCGCGCGCAAGCGTCTGCCCAATAATTTGTTCACTTGTGCGGCGACTTTCCAGTTCCGTCTGCAGCTCTGCCCTGCCGGATTAGGTTAGGATTGGGATAAGAGGCCGTCCTTGCAAAGTTTCCGGCGTGTGTTACATTTGGTATGCAGGCTTGTTCTTTGAAATGCTGTTGGCGCGCCCCGTCTCCTGCACCGGGCGGCGTGCGTGGCGTGAACCGTCACGCCCGCTTTGCGCCGCAAGCCACTTTTCCCGCTTGGCGGGCAAACGGGGGTATGTTGCCAAAATTTACGGTAAATTACGGTAAATTACGGTGGTTTTGTTGCGGCGCAAGGGAGCTTGTGATCGCTGGGCCGCCCCGGGGGCAGGACAGCAATACTTCGGGGACCGCCCTCATCCTTCTGCCCCTGCCGGAACGATTTCGAAATTGGGAGCGCGACCGTCTCGGTCGCTCTGGCCGGCGTCCCGCCGGCCAGCCTCATCCGAGTCACCATTTGGTTGCTTCTTCCATCCGCAAAGGTTTTCGGCCAGAGGCCGAAAACCGCGAGCGAGACGCTCCCGCTCCCCGGAAGCAACTGAATCGTTCCGGCCCTGGGAGGAACATCTGGCGAACGGTTCTGGCGTTGCGGACAAGCGTCCGGCAAATCCAGTCGTGTGTTTTTCCGCCCCGCGGCGTGAAGTTCTCGACGCTTATGCAGGCTTGTGCACCCTTGTGCACCATAAAAAACGCGTGGCCTGGAGTTCTCCCGCAGGCCGGGCGGGTTGGTGAGCATTGATAATCAAGGACATACAACGCGGCGCTTGGCAGGAATCCTTAGCGCATGCGCGCCCAGCGCAGTTTGGCGGAGGCGGAGCGCGGGTTGGCGCGGCGCTCTTCGGGCGCGGGACGCGTGACCTCGCCAGCAATTTCCCCATATTGCCCGGCGCGAATGCCTGCCTCGAATGCCCTCTTGACGCGGCGGTCTTCGCCGGAATGAAACGTCAGGATTGCCACTGTCCCGCCCGGACGCAGGCAGGCGGGGAGCTGGCGGAGAAGCATTTCCAGCGCGGAAAACTCGTCGTTGACGGCGATGCGCAGGGCCTGGAAGACACGGCGGGTGGAAAGCGCGCAGGCCTCCTTGTCCAAGCGCGGCAGGGCGGCGCGAATGGCAACGGCAAGGCTGGCGGTGGTGGCAAAGGAGCCGCCGGCCAGAGCCGGGGCCAGCGCCGAGGCGTGGGGTTCGTCGGCGTGGTTCTCCAGCAATTCCTGGAGCGGGCCGGGTCGGATGCGTTGGAGCAGGGCCGAGGCGGGCTGGCCCCGCCCCGGATTCATGCGCATGTCCAGCGGGCCGTCGAATTTGGCGGAGAATCCGCGGGCCGGGTCGTCGAGTTGCATGGAGGAAACGCCCAAGTCCGCCAGGATGATGTCCGCGCCGGAAAGGCCGGCTTGCGCCAGTATCCGCGGCAGCCCGGCGAAGTTGCTGTGATAGGCGGTGAAGGCGTCCGGCCCGAAGCCCAGGGCGCGGAGGCGGGCTTCGGTTTTTGGCAGTTCGAGCGGATCGACGTCCATGCCGAGCAAACGGCCGCCGGGTTGGAGCCGGGGCAGGATTTCCGCGGCGTGGCCGCCAAAGCCGAGGGTGCAATCGACGGCGATCTGGCCCGGCCGGGGAGCGAGGAGCGAGAGGATTTCCGCGGCCATGACCGGGCGGTGCATGCCGGCGGGCGTTTTGCCGGAAGCCAGGACTTTGCGCACCGTCTCCGGGTAACGGGCGGGGTCGCGCTCCTTGTATTTCTGGTCGAAGCGGCGCGGATGCGAGCCGGAGTACCGCGGGCGGCGCCGGTGGGGCGCGGGTTCAGTATTTGGCGACGGTGTGATCAATTTCGTCCGCCCAGGCGTTGATGCCGCCTTTGACGCTTTTGACATGCTTGAATCCATGCTCGCGAAGGAATTGCAGAGCGCGAAGGGAGCGCGCGCCGCTTTTGCAATGGATGTAAATCTGGCCGTTGGGGTCCAGTTCGGTGAAGCGTTGGGGCAGCGAGCCGACGGGGATGAGCGGGACGCCGTCGATGTGGGCGATCTGGTATTCGTCAGGCTCGCGAACGTCGATGACTTTGATGCCCAGGGCCGGGTTGTCGAGAGCCTGCTTCATGTCCTGGACGGTGACTTCATCGGGATTGGAAGCGGGAATCGCGGATGGAGGGGTGATGCCGCAGAAGAATTCGTAATCGACAAGTTTGGTGATGGTTGGGTTCCGTCCGCAGAGGGGGCACATGGGGTCGGGGCGGAGGCGGACTTCGCGGAACTTCATCTCCAGAGCGTTGAAAAGGAGCAGGCGGCCAATGAGCGAACTGCCTTTGCCCAGCGCGAGCTTGAGAATCTCGGTGGCCTGGATCGTGCCGATGATGCCGGGCAGAACACCCAGCACGCCGCCTTCGGCGCAACTGGGCACCATGCCGGGAGGAGGCGGCTCGGGATAAAGGCAGCGGTAACAAGGCCCGTTGAGATGCGGCGCGAAGACGCTGGCCTGGCCCTCGAAGCGGAAGATGGAGCCATAGACGTTGGGTTTCTTGAGCAGCACGCAGGCGTCGTTGGTCAGGTAGCGGGTGGGAAAATTGTCCGTGCCATCGACGACGATGTCGTATTGGGCGAGGATGTCCAGGGCATTGTCGCTGGTGATGCGGGTGTTGTGGAGGACGACTTCGACGTTGGGGTTGAGGCCCAGGATGGTTTCGCGGGCCGACTCGGCTTTGGAGCGGCCGACGTCGGCGGTGCTGTGAAGGATCTGGCGCTGGAGATTGGAGAAATCGACCGCGTCAAAATCGACGATGCCGATCTTGCCGATGCCCGCCGCGGCGAGATACATGGCGATGGGCGACCCCAGGCCGCCCGCGCCGATGCAGACGACGCTGGTGGAACAGATTTTTTTCTGCCCGGCCAGGCCGACTTCCGGCAGGATCAGATGGCGCGAGTAGCGGCGGATTTCGTCATTGTTAAGTTGCATACAACAAGGTCGGTGGAGAGGTTACGGCATGTCCGCCATAAATCAAGGCGCCAGGGCGGCGGGAATCCTCGCATCCGTTCTGGCAAGTGTCTGTTAATCAGGATAAACTGATACGTGAATATGGACTTGGAACTTATTGGTCCCCATCCGTTCGATCAGGACAAACAGGGCCGGCAGCAAGTGCGGGTCGGGACTTTATTCTTGGGACACAAGGTGCTCTACACGCTGCCGCCGGGTGTTCATGCCTGGCAACGATCGGCTTTCATAGAGTCTCTCAACAGCAAGCGCGCCAAAGCCGGCGCCGGCCCGTTGAGCCTGGAAGAGGAGGAGAAGGTTTGCAGGGATTCGGTCGATCTCATTTTCGATCCCGGCCAGGTCCTCATCCGCCCCAACCCCGCCCGCATGGACCTGGCGTTCGCCGCCGATGAACTGTTGCAGCAATTGATTTCCAAACGGCGCATTATTTTCCTCTCGGTTTCGGACCGGCGCGTCCGCGAGGCGATCAAGCGGCGGGGCGAGTGCTGGCGGCTGAGCGCCATCCCGACGACCAAGGAGGAGAAAGCCAGGCTGATCTTGAGTTCCAAAGTGGCCATTGCGGAGCTTCCCATTTATTACTACAACCGGCTTACAGGCACGCGCTGGCTGACATGCCAGGAGTTCGCCAATCTGGGCGGACTGGACGACGCGGCGCTGGCCGCGCAACTTCAGGAAATTGGCAATTACTCCATCAGGCGCACGCAGGCGGGGCGGCCGGAACTGGATTTCTTCGCCGTCGATTTGCGGCATTACGGGCCGGCTCTCTTTGCCGGAATTGACTTCGGGAAGCTGCCCGCAGCCGAGTTGCGCGCGAAATACGACGGGATCAAAACTCATTTCATTTCCGCCGTGCATGAGGCCTTCCGGCGGGACGATGGCGCCAATGAGTCCTGGTGCAATCGGATGATCGCGACCCTGTTCCTGGATGGCAATGAAACCCAGACTGACCACATACTCAGCGGACTCAGCCCCGAATTCTATCTGCGCGTCGAGTGGCTGCCAGGCGGGCGGTTCGAGGAGGGGGAGTTTCTCCTGGATCCGCTCTTCGAAGAAGCGGCTCTTCACCCGGAAGATCAGGCCTTGCAGAAACTCTTCGATCCCCGCGCCAAAGGCATCATTTTCAACCTCATCCGGGAATACGGCGACCTCGAATACATCAACCTGGGACGCCTCCCTGAATCCCTCTCCAAAAACCGCCCGCAAAACGTCGGCCGCCGCGGCGTTTACCTCGCCGAACTTCGCTCGCGCGGCGAGCGCACCCCGATCAAACGCTTCATGCGCCTGCTCAAGTGGGACGTTTGGGAGCATCTGGACGAAGGCAAGGACCTTCTCGCCTCCATCGAGGAAAGCGATGATTACACCGATTACTGGCTGGATCGAAGGCTGGGCTGCCTCCAATTGGGCATGAACCTCCTCTCCCGCGTCGTCATGCGCCGCCTCACCGAAACTTACCGCGGACGCGCGGCGGGTTTCTGCGGTCGCACCATTCGCACCACCTACTTCGAGCGCGACTATCTCGAAGGCGTCGCCACCGACAAAGTGCCCATGGAAAAGCTGGTCCGGCCCGAATACGCGCTCAAGCTGGCCGGTTTGCTCGGCAGGGCCGCCGCTTCCAGCATGATTGTCGGACGCGCCCTCTCCGGTCGGCCGGTTTTCGACGACGGCGACGAAGTTGTCCGCGAAGGCGAGGATGGGCTGCCCACCGAGATACTCGTCGGCGACCACAGTGGCGCATTCGGCGAGTACCAACTTCCCATGGACGCCTTCGTCGAACATTACGCCCGTCCCGTCAACACGCGGGCCAAACTCCTCACCAACGGCCACGCCTTTGCCCGCGCCTACCTGAGCGGTCTTCACCAGCGCTTTGCTCACATCCAGGATGACTACCGCAAACGCCGCCGCGCGTTCGACACCCTCTTCAAACATTGCAAATACGACACCGGCGGCAGCTTCGGTTTCCGATGGGAAAACGTCCTTCGCCGCCTGGATCAGACCGACGTGGACCGGTTGGTCGAAGCCATCCACAGCCGCATCTGGACCTGAAATGGGCCGCCCGCCAGTAAGCTGAACAGCGCGTTAGATTCATGATATTTCAGTTGACAACGACAATGACAAGGAGTAAAAGCGACAGCATGAACTCCAAAACAAAAGCCAAGAAAGCAGCGCGCATCTTTTTGGGCTTTTTGTTGTTGGCCGCGCCGGCAGCGGTGCAAGCCCAATTCAGTTACACGCCCAACGCCGATGGCGTCACCGCCACCATAACCGGTTACGCTTACGGGCCTGGTTCTGTCGGCCCAGTGAACATCCCATCCGAGACGAACGGTCTGACGGTCGTCAGCATAGGGGATGGCGCGTTCGCGAACCTCCCCCCGCCGGGTCTTTTAGATCCGCCCGGGCCGGATTATTACCCGACCAGCGCCACCATCCCCGGCAGCGTCACCAACATCGGGGCTTCGGCGTTCCTTTACTGCCCCTCTCTGACCAACGTTACGATGGCCTACGGCGTTCTCAGCATCGGGGCTGATGCGTTCTCTCAATGCTCCAGCCTGGCCGGCGTCACGCTGCCGGCCAACCTCACCAGCATCGGCGAAGGAGCGTTCTCTTACTGTCCCAGCCTTGCCGGCGTCACGATACCCGCCGGCGTTACCAACATCGGACTCATTCCATTCGTGGATTGCACCAACATGCAAGCGATAAACGTGGATCCAACAAATTTGTTTTACAGCAGTGTCGATGGAGTGTTGTTCGACTCGGACCAAAGCACGCTCCTCGAATATCCTGGCGGTCGAAGCGGCGGTTATGCCATACCCGGCAGCGTCACCAGCACCGGAGAATATGCGTTCTTTGACTGCCCCAACCTGACCAGTGTCACGATACCCGGCAGCGTTACCAACCTCGGAGATTATGCGTTTGGTTTCTGCGCAAGCCTGACCAACGCCACGATTCCCAACAGCATTACCAGTATCCCGTATTATGGGTTCTATTGGTCCGGTCTGACCAGCATCATAATTCCCAGCAGTGTCACCAATATCGTAGGCCAGGCGTTCCAATTCTGCTTCAACCTGCACAGTGTCTATTTCCGAGGCAACGCTCCTGCCGTTGGCGGATGGAGTTTCTTTAATGACACCAATGCGACGGCCTATTATCTGCCAGGCACCACCGGTTGGGGCGCCTTCTCCACGAATAGCGGCCTTCCAACGGCGTTCTGGTTGCTTCCAAACCCGCTGATTCTAAATAACGGCTCAAGCCTCGGTGTGCAAAGCAACGGGTTTGCTTTCACCATCTCCTGGGCGACCAACGTCTCCGTCGTGGTGGAAGCTTGCACCAACCTGGCCAACCCTGTTTGGACTGCGCTCCAGACCAACGCGCTGACCGGCGGTTCGTTCAACTTCAGCGATCCGCAGTGGACGAATTTCCCTGGCCGATACTACCGCATTCGCACGCTCTGAAAGTCCGGAGCGGGGTTACGCCGTATTCCGGATAAGCTCCAGTTGTTGATCCAGCCGCTTGGGGGAAACCGGCGCGGCGGTGCCAAGTTCCTGCGCAAAGAGCGAAATCTTGAACTCTTCCACCATCCACCGGAACGCTTCGATTTGGCGCCGCGCTTCCGGCGATCTCTTTTCCCCTTGCAGCTTCCGCAATGCGTCCTGGTAGGGTGCGAGCTGGCGCTGGCGTTCCTGGCTCTTGGCCGGATTCAACGCCGCCCGCTCCGCGCGGATGAGCAGCCCCTTGAGATACCGCGGCAGATGCTCCAGCCGTTCATACTCGATGCGCTCCAGAAAACGCGACGACACCAGCCCGGCCAGTTCGTCCGCCAATGGGTTGGCGGCGCGAACCACGGCGGGTGTTCCGAGCTGGCTGAACGACGTCAGCGCGCGCGGGCGCGGAGGCGCTGGAGCGGCGATGGCGCCGAGGCGTTGCTGGACCTGCTGCCGCAACTGCAGTATCAGAGCGAGGCGATCCATGAATTGCGTCGCCAGCCCGGGAAGGCGCCGGCGCGCCTCCGCCACGGCCGCTTCAAAATTGCTCCGCGTCAACTCCGGCCACGGTTCCGCCGGGAGAAGATGGCGCTTGAGATGTTCCAGCGCCGTTTCCCGCAACTCGGCGCTGTCCCCCAGCGGCGCATAGAGCGCGTCGTGGCGGCTCAAAGCGCGCAAATCCTTTTCCAGCCAGCCAAGGTCCTTTTGGATGGCGAGTTCCACCAGGCGTTGAGCGCCGGGCAGCGCGGCGGCGCGCGCCAGATCGCGGTTGCGAAAGAGGCGCGCGTTCACGCTGCCTTCGACAAACTCAAGCCCGGGCCACGCATACACCGGCAGCCCGCTTCCTTCGCTCACCGTGAGGCGTTCCGGCAGATCGCCGCAGGTCCAATCTTCCAGGCCAAAGCGCTCCCGCCTTTCGGCCGCTCGAGTCCACTCGGCGGAGTCGGCTTCCGCGGCGATCTCCGTGGTCATTTTCTTCAAGCGTTGCTGGAGCTGCGCCAGGTCGCGTCCGGCGCCGAGCGATTTCCTTTTGCCGTCAATAATATCAATACGCGGACGCAAATGCGCCGGCAACGCGTTGGCCGGCCAGTCAGCCGCCTTTACCTCCACGCCGTAGCGGCGGTGAAGATGGCGGGCGAAGTCTTGCAGAAACGACGCCCCCGCCGGCTGAAACTCGCGCACAATCTCCGCGACTTTGGGCGGAAAGGGCATCAGCTCGCGGCGGATCGATTTCGGCAGCGCGCGGAGCAACCCGGCGATCCTCTCCTCGCGCAACCCCGGCACCGCCCATTCCAACAACGCCGATGATGCGGTTTGCGCCAGAGTGAACGGCAGTTTAATTGTCACGCCGTCATGTTCCTCGCCGGGGGCGTACGCGTAGGCCAGCTCCACCGTCTGGCCGCTGACCGGCACCGCGTCGGGAAACGCCTCCAAGTCATAGCCCGGCAATTGGCCCCCAGCCAGCTCGGTCTCTGAGACACAAAGACGTTCCGTCATCGCGGCGTCGCGCAAGAGGCGGTTCAACTGATGCACAGACCAGACATCGGTGATGTGCCGCGCATAGAATGCCGCCAGCGCCTCATCCAGATCGGCCAGGGCGCGATCTCGGACCCGCGTGTGCCAGTTCTCGATCTTTTCCCGGACGCTCCGGTTGTGCGTCAGGAACCGGCAGGATGCCGGCAACTCCGGCTTTGCCACCGCCTCCGGCGTGAGAACGCGGACATCATCGTGATCGGCCTCCTCGTCGCCGCCGCGGTCGCGGGAGGGAAACAGACTCTCTTCCACCAAAGCCGAGCGGATGAAGATTGTCGTGGCATCGCGCGGGTTGATATTGCCGTAGGCAACGTCGCGGCGCAGCACTTCCAAACCGTGCAAGGTGACGATCTCTTCCACCAGCACATTGCCGCCGGCGGCGCTCCAACGCGGATTCTGGCGCGTGACCTTGCAGCAATGGGGCGCGAGTTGAAAAATCCATTCCGGCTCGATGCCGGCCAGCGTGCGCGCAAAGAGCTGCGACGTTTCGACGATTTCACCCGCGACAATCCATTGCGGCTGGTTCGACTTGGGCCTGAGCTTGTCCGTCACAGCCCGGCCCTGCCGGGCGGCGCCGGAGGCGTGCAGCGCCGAGCCGGGGAAGACGCAAACCAGCCGGTTGCCCGCCGCCTTGTAGGAGTTTCTTTCCTCGAAACGCGCCACATGGCCGATCAACCCGGCGAGAACGGAGCGATGGATCGCGTCGTAAGCGGCGTTGCTCTCGTTGAGCCGGAGCGTGCCGAGGTCCTCCAGCGCGTCGTGCAACTGGGCATAGACATCCTGCCATTCGCGCATCCGCACATAAGAGAGAAAACGTTGCCGGCAGAACTTCCGCCGCTGTCCCTGGGTGCGGAGCCGGTCCCATTCGTCGTGAACGGCGTTCCAGATGTTGAGCAGTGAGAGAAAATCCGATCGTGGATCGGAGAACTGCCTGTGGGCGGCGGCGGCCGCGTCCTTTTGCTCCAGCGGCCGTTCGCGCGGGTCTTGAATGCTCAGGCCGGCGGCTATGATCAACAATTCAGCCGTCGCATGTTCGTGCTGGGACTGGAGCAGCATGCGTCCGAGGGTGGGATCAATCGGCAGCCGGGCGAGGTCTTCGCCCAGGCGCGTCAGGGCGCGTTGTTCGTCCAGCGCCCCCAGCTCCTGCAGCAGGGCGTAGCCGCCGGCGATGGCGGCGGGCGCGGGCGGCTGAACAAACGGAAATGTTTCAATGTCTCCAAGGTGAAAAGCCTTCATGCGCAGAATGACTTCCGCCAGATTGGCCCGCTGGATTTCCGGCTGCGTGAACGCCGGCCGCCCCTCGAAATCCTCCCTGGCGTAGAGCCGGACGCACACCCCCGCCTCCACGCGTCCCGCCCGGCCCTTGCGCTGGTTGGCGCTGCTCTGCGACACCGGCTCAACCGGCAGCCGTTTGGTCCGCGTGCGCGGATTGTAACGGCTCAGGCGGGCCAGGCCGGAATCAATCACATAACGGATGCCGGGAATGGTCAGCGACGTTTCGGCGATATTCGTCGCGATGACGATCTTGCGGCGGGCGGAGGGCGCGAAGACCCTTTGCTGATCCCCTGCGCTGAGCCGGCCGAACAGCGGGATGATTTCAGCTTCGCCCTTGAAACGCCCATCGAGCTGGTCGCCCGTCTCTCGAATATCGCGCTCGCCGGGCATGAAGATCAACACGTCGCCGCGGTCGGTCTCGCAAAGTATTCGCTCCGTCGCCTGCGCCGCCGCATCCACATAACTGACCTCGCCCCGCTCCTCCGATTCCGCGTCCAGCGGCTGATACTGGACTTCCACCGGATAAAGCCGGCCGGAGACTTCGATGATCGGCGCGTTGTCGAAATGGCGCGAGAAGGCCCCGGTGTCGATCGTGGCGGAGGTGATGATGAGTTTGAGGTCCTGACGCCGGACCAGCAAGCCCTTCAGGTGGCCGAGCAGAAAATCAATGTTCAGGCTGCGCTCATGCGCCTCGTCGAGGATGATCGCGTTGTATTCCGAGAGCGTGGGGTCGCCCTGAGTTTCCGCCAGCAGGATGCCGTCGGTCATCATTTTGATGTAGGTCCGCTCGCTGGAGCGATCGTCAAAACGAATTTTACAACCCACCTCCCGGCCCCACGCCACCCCCAATTCCTCCGCGATGCGGCGCGAGATCGACAGCGCCGCCACGCGCCGGGGTTGCGTGCAGCCGATCTTGGCCTCGATCCCCAGGCCGGCTTCCAGACACATTTTGGGAATCTGCGTCGTCTTGCCCGATCCGGTCTCTCCCGCGATGACGACCACCTGATGGGCGCCAATGGCGGCGACGATCTCGTCCTTGCGCGCGGTGATCGGCAGGTCCGGCGGGTAGGTCGCGGCGGGAACGTTGAGCCGGCGCTCCCGGCGCAGCACGATGGAGGCGTCCACTTGTTGCCGCAGCCGCTCCAGCAAGGCATCCCGTTGCACCGGGTGATGATGATCGCGCAAAAGCCGGGCCAGCCGCCGCCCCAGCCTCACCCAGTCGGGCAGCAGGCACTGCGGCAGCAGCGTCTTCAGTTCTTCAATCCGCTCATCAGCCATTCAAGAGCGCTGAGCATAACAGAGCCGGCCGTAGCGGGAAAGCCGACAATGGGTTAAGCCTGTTGGCGCTTGTATGCTTCGCGAACGGCCCGGAGCAAGTCATTTGACCGCGCCTCGAATTTCTCGAACTCCCGCATATTGTCCCGCCTGATGTGGAGTTGGCCTTCGCCCGCGTTGCCGCGGTGTTGGCCGGCGGAGTAGTACTTGTTATTGGCCACCTCCTTCGATGCCAGAACCCAGTAGCGGATTCTGTCCCGCCAAACCCCGAGCCAGATAAAAACGTCACAGCAGCCGGGTTTGACTTGCTGGAAGTTCATGTCGAAATCCTTCGATGAGGAAGATGCGAGCGCCTTGACGTAAAGTGGTTCGGCGCTGTCAAAATCAACGGCGCGGGAAGCCTTCACTTCTATCTTTATTTCGGCATCGAGAAAAAAGTCATATTCGCCGGAGTACTCGCGATCCAGCTTCTTGCTGGGACACACCATGTCCGGAATAAGCTCGGAAAGATGTCCTTGTGCCCACGCCTCCCCAAATCCTCTGGGCGCGCTGATTTCGAATATGTAGAGAAACTTATTTCTGCTGATGTAACCGTCGCGAAGCTCAATGTACTCATCAAAGGTCAACTTATCAGCCCCAAGGAGGGCCGAAATGATATACTCGAACTCGTTGAAAGGATAGACGGAGACAAGAGTTTCCAACTTATGCTGGAGATCCAATTGGTTCGGCAGGGTGGCAACGAGTCGGTCAAGTTCTTCTTTGAGCTTTTCCGTGATCAAAAAAGGGTGACTTGCTCTGGGTGTTCGGCGTCGTGCTTTGGAAGGCGTCCGCAACGTCGGTTGTGTTCGGGCGTTGCGCGTTCTGCCGGCGGGAGCGGCTGTGACTCCACGGCGGCAGGCCCATCTTGCGCAGTCTCGAATTGGACCTGGATGTCGTTCTCAAATGCGTGGCTGTTTTGCCAGCCGAGCCGTCCTGTCTTGCGGTAGTTCTCGAGGCGGCGGATGCTGATTTCGCAGAAAACAGGGTCCGTGTCGATTGTGTAACAGCGTCGCTTGAGGATTTCGCTGGCAAGAAGGGTCGTGCCCGAGTGTGCGAAAAAGTCAACCACCAGATGATTCGAGGCGGACGAAGCCCTGATAATCCGGTCGATGCACTTGAGCGGCTTCTGAGCGAAGCATCCGTTCACATTCTCTTCCATGCGATAGAAGACCTGTTGAATATCCACCCAGACATTCCCAGCACGGATATTCTCAGACCTGCTTCTCTCCATGTTCTCGGTAAGCTCGCCATTGACCTCCTTGTAATAACCTCGAAGTATCTTTGGAATATCGGTGTATTCCGCTTCGATGTTGAAAACCGGGTCGCCTTTTGTGTAGTAGAGCAGCTCCTGTCGAACAGCCATCCAGTTCTTCTGCGTTCCGTACCCGCGCTGATTGCGCATCGTAACAAAACTGCGGGTCGCCAGCGGCAGCGCGCGCATCATTATCATGAAGTCGGGTAGCGGCTGGAAACCGTCCTTTTGATCAGCGCCCAGCCAGACGTAAAGGGAGGCATTCGAGGCCATCCAGTCGAGTGTGCATTGGACCCATTGTTTGCACCACCCGATGTACTGGCCGGCGCTCCGTTCCTCGAATGCGACCAAGTTGTAGGGCGGGTCGTGGATCGCCAGGTTCGCTTTGTTTCCATCCATCAAAAGCGCGATGTCGCCAGGATGAGTGGCATCCAGACATCCGACCTTGTGTCCTGAAACAGGGTCATTCCAGACCTCACCTGGCTTGAGGCGGCAATATGGAAGCACCAAGGCCCGAACATCGGGCCTTTGATCCAACCGTGGCATAGGATTGCTAACCATCACTTTCATTACTCTTTCGCTTCTCAGCGCAAATGGCAACGGCAAATCGGTCTTGGAGCCGGTAATGGCTGGTCTGGAGCCATTGGTTCATTTCCCCGGGTTCGCCCCCTTGAAATTCAACCGGATCGAATAGAGGCGCTTGCTGGCCGTGATGAACAGCGTCTTGTGGTCCCTGCCGCCAAAGCTTACGTTGGCCGTCCACGGCTCCGCCACGTCAATGTGCTCGGTCTGCTTCCCCGTCTTGTCAAATACAGTCACGCCGCGGCCGCACAGGTAGATGTTCCCCTGCTCGTCAATCGTCATCCCGTCCGATCCCTTCGCGCAAAACAGCGTCTTGTCCGCCAGCGAGCCGTCCGCCTGGATCGCGTAGCGGTAGGTCCGGTCGGCCCCGATGTCCGCCACGAAAAGCGTCTTGCCGTCCGGCGTGCCGGTGATCCCGTTGGGCTTCTTCAAGTCACTGGTGACTTGCGTCAGGGTCTTTCCGTCCGCCGATAGATAAAACACCTGCTCGCTCTCCAGCGCCATCGTCTGATGGTCCCACCAGGTGCGCTTGTAAAATGGGTCCGTGATCCACATCTGGCCGTTGGGGGCCACCCACACGTCATTGGGGCCGTTGAGGTATTTGCCCTGGTAATCCTTGATCAGCACCGTCACCTTTTTGTCGGGCGTGATGGACCATAGCGCGTTCTTTTCGTCCGCGCATGCGATCAGGTTGCCCTTGGCGTCCATGTACATCCCGTTGGCGCGGCCCGCGGGCTGCATGAAAGTGGTAAGCACGCCGGCCACGCTCCATTCCATGATCCGGTCATTGGGCTGGTCGGTGAAGAAGATATTGCCGCTGGCGTCGCAGGTCGGGCCTTCGGTGAACGAGAAACCGCTCGACAGCCGTTCGAGCTTGGCACCCGGCGCTATCACGCTCTGCGCCGACGCGTCCTGCGCGGACGCGCCAACCAATGAGCCAGCCAGAGCGCCGGCGGCGATTGCAACTGCGTATGTGGATGTATTCATGGTCAATGGATAGCGTCTTGGCGCCGCCGGGTCAAGCCGGTCCCGCCGGGTGGCCAGCCCCCCCCGCCCGAGACAATGGTTGCCATCGAAGGTAAAACCGCCAGAAACCGCGGACATGGCGGATGGCCCACTCAATTCAAGCCGCAAATAGGCGCAGATAAGCGCGAACGGCGCCTGACCGCAGGTCAAAACCCCGGATTTGATAACTTGCCAGAGGGTGCCAGAGCCTGCCACTCCCCTCGCGGAACCGGCGCCAGAATCCGCCAGGCGCCATTACAAAAACCACACTTTTAACCGTAATTTACCGTAATTTGGCGTAATTTACCGTAATTTACCGTAATTTTTTAACCACGGATGGACACGGATAAAGTATTCCCAACCGTGACATCAAATGGGACAACAGATCGGCTGCCGGCTTGCGCCGGTCTGGAAACCCGTGGTTAAGTCCCTTTTTTATCCAGGTCCCGGCGCGGAAGCCGCCCTTTTTCCTGCACAAGCCTGCACAAGCCTGCACAAGCCTGCATAAACGGCCATTTTTGCGGTGTGGCTCTCGCTGGAACGGGTGCGCCGCTCCAGCTTTCCCGCAAACCGGCCTATGTCAATGAACATCCGCCCTTATCCGGCCACGTCGCCAACATACAATGAAAATTGCGTAACGCAACACATTTTATTGGGAAGACGCAGGCGGGCCTTCGGGGTTGGCGGCTGGGGAAGACGGAATCGAAAGGGCGCAGAACTGAAAGCGGATTGAGTCGCCATTGACCGGGCCGGGATTTGAATTGACGGCGCGGATGGCCGCTGGCACGTTGCGCCGCGCCACGACGGTGGATGGCTGCAATCATGTCGCCCGCGCAAACATTCCTGGACCAATTCGGGCAGCTCCCCGAACGCATTCTCATGCTCAAAGGCCACAGCGCCGGCATCGGGGATGTCCTGCGCGGCTCCGCCGCGTGGCGGGCGCTCCGGAACGCCTTTCCCAAAGCCCAATTGCATCTGGCGCTCTTTACCTGGGAGCCGGGCTACGCTTCCGAGGCTTTCATCGCCCGGCACCATCTGCTGCATGGGTTTGTTGCCGTGGACAAGAAAATGGCGCGCTTGCGGGGGTGGCCCGCCCTCTCCGCCTGGGCGGACCGCACGGCCCGGACGCTCCAGCCGGGCCTGGTCATCGATTTCGAACCCGCGGGGTTGTATTCCTCCTTCGCCGCCTGGCGGCTGGGACACGCTTGCGGAGCCGTGACGGCCGGCGTTGGCGAATTCCCTTTGCGCGGGGCGTTCTATGACATCGTCTCCGTTTCGACGCGCGAGTTTGCCCGCCGGCGCGGGCTGGGGTTCCCCATGGAATACACCTGCCGGGATTTTGTCTGCCTGTCGGCCCTGGGGATCGAGCGCAACGGACTTCCCATTGAACTGGAGGAAACGGAGGAAGGTAGGAAATTTCGGGAAAACTTCCGGGAACGATTTCACATCCCGGCTCAGGCGCGGATCATCGGACTGAACATCGGCTGCGGCACTCCCGACGCCGTCGGCAAGCGGCCGAGGCTGAAGGATTTGTTCGGTTTGGTGGAAGGAGCGCGGAAGGCGGGCAACGCGGTGGTGGTGCTGACAGGCGCGAAATTTGAGCGTGACATCAACCAGGAATTCATCGCCCTATGGCCGGCGGAGCAGAAGCCCAAGCTGTTGGATTTGGCCGGACAAACCAACCTGCTGGAGTTGGCGGGGCTGATCCGGGCTTGCGATCTATTCATCTCCACGGACAGCGGTCCTTACCATATCGCGGTGGCGCTGGGCGTCCCCACCCTGGCGGTATTCCGGGGCGCCAGCCCGGTTCATTACCACCATGAGCCGCACGTGCGGTGCATGGTGTTGGGGAACGAGGCGCACGTCGCGCCGGCCATCCAAGCCGCGGGCGAATTGCTCTCCGGGCGGGATTTTCCGCCTGACTTGCCGGCAAAAACGAAGTAGATTGCGGGGATGCAAACAATTGAGGAACAGCGCCAATGGATGCGGCAATGGCGCGAAGGAGCCGTCCTCAAGCGGCCAGGACAACAGTGAAAACGCCCAAGGTCAGCGTGCTGGTGCCGACGTTCAACTACGGCCGGTTCCTGGGCGAAGCCGTCGAATCGGTCCTGGCGCAGGACTTCCAGGATTTTGAGCTTATTATTATTGACGATTGCTCCGCCGATGACACCCGGGAGGTGGCCGCGCGCTTTGCCGGACGGCATCCACTGCTGCGCTTTGAAGTCAATTCCTCCAACCTCGGAATGGTTGCCAATTGGAACCGCTGTTTGGCCGCCGCTCGCGGCGACTATGTCAAATTCCTTTTCGGCGACGACAAATTGGCCGGCCCGACAGCCCTCGGCGCCCTGGTGTCGATGCTGGACGCCGATGAGGGGATCGTGCTGGCGGCCAGCGCGCGGGCGATCATTGACGAAGGGTCGTATCGGATCGACCAATGGGGGCCTTTGGCGGCGGCGGGCCGTTATCCGGGAAGGAGTACCATCTTGCGCTGCCTTTCGCGGGCTGAAAACATGATTGGCGAACCTTCCGCCGTGCTCTTCCGCCGCGACAAGGCGGGGCGGGGGTTTGACGCGGAGTTCCAACAATTGGTGGATTTGGAGATGTGGTTTCGGCTGCTGGAACAGGGGGATTTGGCCTACACGCCCGAGGCGCTGTGTTGTTTTCGAGTGCATTCCCGCCAGCAAACAAAGGCCAATGCCGCGCACCAAACTGGAGAAAAGGAGTTTGGGCGGTTGTTGATGAAACTCGACAATCCCTGGCTGTGGGAGGAAAGTTCGGCCTGGCAGCGGTTTCGCATCGCGCACTTTTTGCGCCGGTCCGCGCGGCGCGCGCGGCTGCAAGAAAAAGCTCCTCTTGAAATGCGCTTTCGTCAATCCGTCGCCCCGCTGTTGCGGCCTGTTTATTGGATAACGGGCGAAGTGGTTGGCCTGTGCGGCAGGCTATATGGGTCAATTAGGAAACGGCTGCGGCGACTGTTCCCCAGTGCGCCCCAGCGGATGGAGTGGCCCAGGAACGCCTCTCCGCCAGCGAGACCAAGTTGACCCTTGCCTGAATCCAGGTCAGCAGTCCCAGCCCATCCGGCTGTAATACTCCTGCCGCAGCCGGTCCAACATCTCCTGGTTTGGCGCCGCCCCGGAAGCGAGTGTCTGGTGGATCGAAAGGGTCAACTCCTCGTGTGGTTGGCCGGCCGGCCAGGGGAGTTCGGAGTGATGCCGCAACTTTGTGTCGATCTGCCTGGCAACGGCGGCGGCGATGGCGTCCGTTGGGAGGCCCAGGTTATTGGCTAACTGGCGGACAGTTTCAATGGGAGACCGCATCAGTTGATTGTACGTGGTAAACTGCCGGGAAAGGCCGCGCGTTGTTCTTTCGCTTTCAAGCACATGGACAACCCAGAGCTTGAGGCCATGGTCCAGCGTGAAGCCGTCGCGTTTGCGGAGAGAAGAGGCGACCTCGACAGGATGGCGAACAGGCAGGATGAAGGAAGCCCGCGGAAAATGCTTTCGGATGAGGGGAATCCAGAGAGGCATCAGGCGGCACATGCGCGGGTCTTTGATCAGGGGGCGGTCTTGCCCGAATTCGTCCTTCAGCAATTTCAGCAATTCCCGTCGGAACAAGCAGGCCTTGAAACCTCGAAATCTTTTCCTGCCAACGGGTTCAGGGTGCTGCCATTCGGAGTGGATGAATTTCAGGAAGCGGTCGTGAAACTGCATCAGGGCGAGGTTTTCGTAGAAACCCTTGGGATTCCCGCCTTCGGCATCGGGCGGCATCGCTGCTTTTCCCACCGTCAAGCCGAGCGCTTCCAAGGCGCCCCCCAACGCGGAAGTGCCGCTGCGATGCATGCCGATGATGAACACCGGGTCCGGCCGCAGCGCGCCAGAAGAACCGAAGACGTCGAATTTCAAGAATTCCCCCGGCGATTTCATGTCCGTTATCTCCGGTTTCATCAAAAATACCTCAACCGGCCGCCGATCCATTTCTCGTACAGAGAGTGGCCGTGCCGCAGGCGCTCGGTCGTGCGCTGGCGCCAGTTCCGCGTTTTTTGCCGCCATCGTTGCCCCAGGCGCCGCAGACGGTTCAATCCCCACTTGCGCCGGTAGTAGGCGCGGTTCTCCGCGTCATACGCCCGGCCGCCCCCCGACGGCGGCGTCTGCCGGATCGCCTTTTGGGTCACGGAACCGAAATGATGCAAAAACGCGCCGCCCGTCGTCGCCATCTTGACCCCGGCCAACTTGGCGCGCAGGAAAAAATCCGCGTCTTCAAACTGCCCAACCCGAAAATTCTCGTCGAAGCTTCCCACCGCCTCGAACACCCTCCGGCGCACCATGAAGCATATCCCGTTCGCCAGCCCCCAGCGGTGAACGCCTCCCATCCGCCGCATGAAGTCCGCCGCGTATTCCCGGAACGGATAGTTCAACGGCCCTTCACGAATGGCGGGCGAGACGATCTCAGCGCCCGTCTGCCTTGCGAAGGCCAGAAGGCCCTCCAGCCATCCGGGCGCCACAATGACGTCGTTGTTCATGATGACCGTCCATTCACGGGTGGACAGGCGCACGCCCTGATTCCACGCCTTGGCGCAGCCGAGGTTGGTCTCATTGCGCGCGATCTTCGCGTGGTCGAGAGATGACAGCCAGGCGTCCGTTCCATCCGTCGAACCATTGTCGATGACAATCAGTTCCACGCCGCCGGCGATGTCCGCGGCCAGGCTCTCCAGGCAGCCGCGCGTGTAATCCACCTGGTTGAAAACAGGCAAAACCACCGCCACGCGCTCCGCCGGCGGTGAAGCCTCCGGGATGGGCGCGATTCCTTTTTCCTCAGCAGTTGTGCTCTTGCTTGGCAACGCGATAATGGCCGGAGAATGCCAGCCCCGCCCCAGATGGTCAACTACGAGGACCTCTTCCCTGTGCGGCGGGTAGTGTCTTAATTTGAGGTTCGACTAGGCTTCCTTTGTGATGAGCATCCTTCTAGTGATTGAACTGGTAGCTAATACGGCGCCTTTGGCAGCACCACACATTCGCGTTTCGACGTGGTGGTCGTTCGTTTCCTCGATAAACACCGTCACGAGAACCCCCTGTGTGGAGTGGACCGCGCAAAGGCCGGCGTCCGTATTGGGTGCCCAAACGGCTTTTGTGCTGGGGCGCCGGACGCGCACCCCGATGTTGTTGTAAGCGGGATTGGCGCAGCCTAGGATAATGCAGTTCATAGGGGTGCGGCACACCCCTTTCGGTCCAGTTTGTCAATTGTTCAGTTGGCTGTTTTTTGCCAGAGGCGTATTTTGATTGGCGGGGGTGTCTGATTACCACGTCGCATGTCGAGAAGCAGAATCACACCGTCCGAATGCACTGCCGCCGGACCACGCGGTTGACGAACGCTTTCAGCAAAAATTGGCAGATTTTAAAGCTGCAATGGCGATGCGCTTCGCGTATTACAACTTTTGCAAGGTTCATGGCGCGGTTCGATGCACTCCGGCAATGGAGGCTGGGGAGGAATCCAGCCAATGGACCGTTGCGGAACTGATTTGTGGCCGACAAGAAAAACCCGGATAAAGAGAAACGACGCAATGAAAACTGATGTGGTTCAAAGCCCGCTGGGCCAAACGGAAATCGTCCTTGGCGATTGCCGCGAGGCGTTGAAGGCTTTCAAAGCCGACACTTTCGACCTGATTGTTACCTCTCCCCCTTATGCCGATCAGCGCAGCAAGACGTATGGGGGCATCAAGGCGGACAAATATGTCGAGTGGTTTTTAGCGCGGAGCGAGCAGTTCCTGAGGGTGCTCAAACCGACTGGAAGTTTCGTGCTTAACATCAAGGAAAAAGCTGAAAACGGCGAACGGCACATTTACGTACTGGAGCTGATATTGGCGCTGCGGAAACAAGGTTGGCTGTGGACCGAAGAGTACATTTGGCACAAGCGCAACTGCCATCCCGGCAAATGGCCAAATCGTTTCCGCGATGCCTGGGAGAGGTGTTTGCAGTTCAACAAGTCCCCACAGTTCAAAATGTACCAAGAAGCCGTCATGGTGCCGATGGGGGATTGGCGCCATGCCCGCCTCAAGAGTTTAAGCGAGACGGATAAGCGAAGGGACAACTCGCACGTTGAAAGCGGATTTGGAAAAAGGATTGCCAATTGGATTGGCCGGGACATGGCTTACCCCTCCAATGTGCTCCACTTTGCCACGGAATGTGGCAATAAGCACCATTCCGCCACTTTTCCAAGGGCGCTGCCCGAATGGTTCATCAAACTGTTTACGGCTCCGGGGGACTGGGTTCTTGACCCGTTTACCGGGTCAGGGACAACGAACTTGGTTGCTCGTGATCTGGGGCGCAATTCGGTTGGCATTGACAGCGCAGAGGAATATGTCACGCTGGCGAGACAGTACTTGCATGAAAAGAACGGAGCGCGCCATGCCGATCATAACCCAAGTGGAAATAACGGAATACGTCACGAGCCACATTCCAGACTTTCACCGGGCGAAGTTGGAGAAGATCAAGAAGCAGAAGCTGCTCGCACTGCTTTCAGGCAAGAATCCCTATCTCTTTAAGGCCAAAGGGCTGACGACTCCCCGTGACCTGGTTAAGGCGATTTTGGACGCCTTTCTCTCGTCTCAGGAGGAAACCATGCTGGGAGGATTCCTGGAAGGATTGGCTGTGTTCGTGGCGGAAAAGGTCCACGGAGCGCACGGCAAGTCCTCAACAAAGGGAATCGACATCGAACTGGACAAGAACGGAACCCGTTATTTCGTGGCGGTCAAATCCGGCCCAAGCTGGGGAAACAGCAGCCAAATCGAAAAAATGCGATTGGATTTCAAGGCTGCCGCTAAAGTCTATCGCCAGAATCCAGACGCACTTCCGGTGCGGTGCATCAACGGCTGTTGTTACGGCAAACAAACCAGGAAAACGGAGGACAAGGGCGATTATGACAAGCTTTGCGGCCAACGGTTTTGGGAGTTCATCTCCGGCGATCCTCAGCTTTACGTCAAGATCGTGGAACCCATTGGCGACAAGGCCGCAGAGCGCAATGCGGAGTTTTTGGCCGAATACGAGCAAGTTTTGGACAAATTTATAGAGATTTTCAGAAGGAATCTTTCTGATGCCGATGGCAACGTCCTCTGGGATAAACTCACCCAGCTTTCCTCAGAAGCACCCGTGCCACTTGAGGAAAAATACAAATGAATTTCAAATTAAGACACTACCCGGCGGCGGCTGCCATTGAGGGGTGAGACGCGTTCAATTAAAATCGCATTCAAATGATGCGGCCGCTCTTTGGCGTCTGTCACGATGACATAGGAGCCTTTGGGGGCAACCAGAATAAAATCCGGATGAGGCACCACGTAGTGTTCTCCGCTCACCATGTGAATCTCGTACGGCTCAAAGGGCGCCGCCCGGGTGAACTCGCGGATGGACTCAATGACCAAGATCAGATTATAGCCGCCCCCGCGGGCCGGGGCAACTCCTCATTAACTCCTGTTCAAAACAAAGCTGACGGCTTAGATTGCCTTCCTCGAATGACGCCCGTATCCGTTGTGATCAATACGTTGAACGAGGAGGCCCATCTCCCCGGCTGTCTGGAATCGCTGCGCTTCTCCGATGACATCGTCGTGGCCGATATGCACAGCGAAGACCGCACGGCGGCCATCGCGTCCGCTTTTGGCTGCCGGGTGGTGATGTGCCCGCGGGCCGAATACGTCGAGCCGGCCCGCAATTTCGCCCTCGCCCAGGCCCGTCATGCCTGGGCTTTGGTCGTCGATGCCGATGAGCGGGTCTCCCCCGGCCTGATGGCCTGGATGGTCATCCACCTGGAGAGCGCCTCGGCCGCCGCCATCCGCATCCCGCGCCGGAATCTCTACCGCGGCCAATGGCTGACCTGCTGCGGCTGGTACCCAGACGCCCAATTGCGCCTGTTGCGCCGGGAACGGGTGCGGTACTCCGAGCGGATTCACCGCGCCCCGGACGTTGATGGCGGGATACTGGACCTGCCCGCGGGCGGCGAGGCCTACCTGTCCCACCTTGTTTTTGACACGTGGGAATCCCGCATCGCCAAGGACAACAAATATTCGACCCTCTCCGCCCAGGCGCTGGCCAGGGAAGGGCGCCGGATCGGGGCCGCCGGGCTGCTCGGACGGACGGCGGGGGCGTTTTTCAACGCCTACCTTTTGCAGGGAGGGTTCCGCAAAGGAACGCTGGGCGTCGCGCTGGCCTGGGAACGCGCCTTCGCCACCTACCTCAAATATGCCAAATTATGGGAGTCACGGCAGCAGCCCTGATCCCCGCCGCGCCCGCGGCCCCGCCGCCGCCTTCGCTGCGCATCCTCCAGGTCAACTCCGTTCTCACCGGCGGCGGCACCGATGAATCGTGTGTCCGCCTCGCCCAGGTCTTGCGCGCCATGGGCCAGCATGTGTGGGTGGCCGGTCCCGGCGGCTCCGGTTTCGACGCGGCGCTGGGGCCGGCCGGCTTGTTCTGCGACCCGGCGCTGCGCCGGAGCAAGCCGCGCTTTATTCTGCATGTGGCGCGCTGCATTCGCGCCCGGCGGCCTGACATCGTTCACGCCCATCACGGGCGGGATTATTGGCCGGCCATCTTCGCGGTCTGGCTTTCGGGGCGCCCGGCCAAAATCATCCTCAGCCGCCATCTGGCCAAGAGCCCGGGTTCCTGGGCCAGCCGCCAATTCCTGCTCTCCCGCTGCGACGCGATGGTGGCCGTTTCCGATTTTGTGGCCAAGGTGTTGCGCGAAGGAGCTTATGAACCGGCCTCACCCGAACCCGAACGCCGCGCCCGCGCTCCCATGCGTGGTGACAAGTCGAAAATCTTCACCGCGCACGGCGGCATTGACACGGAGCAATTCCGCCCGATGGACAGCGCGGACCTGCGGGCGGCATGGAAGGCCGGGGCGCGGGATTTCCTTTTCGCCGTCGCCGGCTCCTATGACAAGCCGCGCGGCAAAGGGCAGCGGGACTTCCTTCTGGCCGCCTCCCGCATCCACCGCCAAATCCCCGACGCCCGCTTTCTTCTCATCGGACGCGGCAGCCTGGCGGAGACGTTGCAAGAGGACATCGTCAAATTGGGGCTGCGGGACAAGGCCTGGCTGACGCCCTACTGCCCGGACATGCCCCGCGCCATGAATGCCATCGACTGCCTGGTCCACCCGGCGGTGGGCACGGAGGCCTTTGGGCTGGTGATCTGCGAAGCGCTGGCTTGCGGGCGGCCGGTGATCGCCGCGGACCTGGATGGAATCCCCGAAGCGCTGATCGACGCCGAGAGCGCCGCGCTCGTCCCGCCCGGCTCGGTGGAAAAGCTGGCGGAAGCCATGTTGAGCCGCGCGCGCCAGGAGCGCTGGGACCTGGCGCGGCGCAGCCAGCTTCACGACAAAGTCGCCGCCCGCTTCTCCCTCGCCGCCGCCGGCGACCGAATGTGCCGCATCTACAGACAGGTGGCTGGCTGGCGGAACCAAGGGATTGCGCTGGTGTTTATACCAATTATGGCTATACTGTTGAGTGTGAAACTCAGAGTGGCAATGGTCTTGGCGACTGCAATCGTTGCGCTCGCCAGCATCCAGGGGGCTATGGCCCTGACGGACGCCGCCGGCGGCGACGCCAATCCCTACGCGGTGATCAGCGACCGGAACGTCTTTCACCTCAATCCGCCTCCGATCATCGCCCCTCCCGAGGAGAAACCCGTAGAGGTTCCCAAAGTGTACTTCAGCGGCTTCCTCAAGATGGGCAACACCACCCGCGTGTTGTTCTCCATGCCGGCGACGGCCAAGGACCCCAAGGCGGTGACGAAATACTTTAGTCTGGCGCCGGGCGAGCGGGACGATCCCTTGGAATTGGTCAAAATGGACCCTGACAAGGGAGAGGTTGAAATTATCAATACCGGCAGGGCGATGACCCTGACTTTGAAGAGCAACAGTATCGTCGCCGCGGCTGCGCCAAATCCAGCGGCGGCCGGCGCGCCTCCCATGGGTCACCGTCCAGTTCCGACGCCAACAGCCATGCCCACGGCGGGCACTTCCCCCGCACCGGGCCGGAACTCTGCCGTTATTGCGGGCGGCACGCAGTCAGAAAGTTCCTATGCGAGTCCCGTCGTGGCCGGCGGAGGGTCATCCGGCTCGACTTCTTCCTTCTCTTCCAGTAGTGCCGTCGTCTCGGGCGGGGCGCCGGCGTACGTGCCGACCTCCCCGGTGGCTGCGCCTGCCAACTCAGTGGCCGGTCAACTTGCCAACGCGCTCACCACCCCGTCCACCGGGTATCAAATGCCCGTTTCGACTGTCCCTCCGGCGCCCCGGTCAGTGCAGGCGGCGAATATACTCGTGCATGAAGCGGCTGGCGGTCCGCCGGCGCCGCCCGGCATCGAAGACGGCCCCGAATAACAACACCTCAGCTTCTCAGGAACTCCGCTCCCGCCCAATCCGCGAAACGCAGACCCTCCCGCGTCAAGTGGAATCTTTCCCCGTTTAACTCGCCGTAGCCCAGCGCGATCATGCGCCGCATCTCCTCCCGCCACTCCCCGGGCAGATCAAATCCCGTGCGCTGCCGGAATTGCTCCAGCGGCCAGCCCGCCGTCATGCGCAACCCAAAGGCGGCAATCTCCCCGGCGCGCGCCAGCGGCCCCAGTTCTTCGCTTGACTCTATGGCCCGGCGGCCCCGCTCCAGCTCCTCGCAATACAGAGTCGTGTTCGCCCGGTTCCGTGTGCGCGCTCCGCGAACGTAACCCGCCGCGCTCGGACCCAGGCCGTAAAACGAGCCGCCCCGCCAGCAATTGACGTTATGGCGGCAGGCCCGGTCCGGCACTTCCGCCGACCCGCCCGCCAGATGCCGGGCAAAATTGGCCACCTCGTATTGCTGAAATCCTCCCGCTGCCGCCGCCCCCAGCAATTCATCATACATGGCGCAGGCCAGGTCCTCATCCACTCGCGCCATGCCGCCCTTCCATTGCTCGAAGAGCGGCGTGTCTTCCTCGTAAATGACCTCGTAACAGGAGAGATGCTCGCTGCCCAAAGCCAGTGCTTCGCCCAGCGTGGCGCGCCATGTTTCCAGCGTTTGACCCGGTATGGCGAACATCAAATCCACATTCACGTTCTCAAAACCGGCCGCGCGCAACACGTCAAAAGACTTGTAGATCATCGCGCGGCTATGAACCCGCCCCAACCGCTCCAACAAGCTTTCGTCAAAAGACTGCGCTCCCATCGACACCCGGTTGACCCCCCAATCCCGCAGCAGCTTCGCTTTGTCCGGCGACACTGTGGCCGGGTTGCACTCCACCGTCCACTCCGCCGCCCCCAGCAGGCCCAGCCGGTCCATGGACTTGAGAATCCTCTCCCATTGCCCCAGTGTGAGCAGCGACGGAGTGCCGCCGCCGAAGAAAACCGTCCGCGGCCGCAGGTCTCCCGCCACCAACTCCAACTCCCGCACCAACGCCTCCACGTAACGGCTGACCAGCGCGCCCTCGCCCGCCTCCGAGTAAAAAGCGCAGTACCCGCACTTCCTGGCGCAGAAAGGCACATGCACATAGAGATGCCTGATAACGTCTTCTTCGACCACGTCTCCCATGATAAACGGCCCGCCGTGAATAAGCCAGTCGGCAAGCCCTCGGCCCGGCGCCACCCTGGGCACATCTCAGTTTTTGGACATAAGCCGGAGCTGTCAAAGAGCGGGATCACAATACGCCCGGGGGAAAATGACGAATGACGAATGACGAATGACGAAAGAATGCTCAAATGACTCAATGACGAAAAGTGGCCGCTCGGAGCCGGTTTAGTCATTGGGGCTTCGTCATTTTTTCGTCATTGGTGCTTAGACATTAGTCATTTTCAGCTTGTCGCATCCGGATTGCTGGAAACTGAGATGCGCCCGTGCCACCTCGGGGCGGCGGTTGGCGCTGGCAATCGTGCCCGGCGCCGGTTACACTTTCGCGCGAATGGCCAAGCTCGTCTTCGACATTGAAACATCGGCGTTGCCGCTGGAACAGTTCGACGCCGTCCAGCAGGAGTACCTGTTTCGCGAGGCGGAGAACTTGCCGGAGCCGTCCGCGCGGCTGGCGCGGCGGCAGGAAATCCACCGGCAATTCAGCCTTTGGCCCCTGACCGGCCAGGTGGTTTGCATCGCCATGCTCAACGTCGATAGTTTCAGGGGCAAGGTGCTCTTTCTGGACAAGAACACGGAACCGGAACGCGACTGGCCCACCGCGGTCGAATTCCTCCCGTGCGCCGACGAATCCGACTTGCTGGTTGAGTTTTGGGAAGTGGCCCTGCATTACGATTCCATTGTCACCTTCAACGGCCGGGGGTTCGATGTCCCGTTCATTTATTTGCGATCCGCCATCCTCAATGTCCCGGTCTCGCGCAAGGACTGGCTCGGATACCGCTTCCAGACCGAGCCGCACTGCGATTTGCTCGAACAACTGACCTTCTACGGCGTCAGCGGGCGGGACGGTGCGGCGCGCCGGTTCAATCTGGATTTTTACTGCAAAGCCTTCGGGATTCCCTCCCCCAAAGGCCACGGCATAACCGGCATGGATGTCACGCGGCTGGCCGGTGAAGGCCGCGGGCGCGAGATAGCCAAGTACTGCCTGGGCGACGTGCAGGCCACGCTCGAACTCTACCGCTTCTGGAGGGAACGCCTGGCCGCCATCAAATGACCCTCTCCCATGCCGCTTTCTAACAAAGGTTGCGGGCCGGCCGGGCGCCTGGCCAAACCGCCCGTCGATCTCCTCCTCTGCTTTGCCGTCAAGGAGGAAATGAAATTCTTCCGCGATCCGGCCGACGGCATCCCCGTCCGCGCAAAGGGAGCCGGACTCGGAAGCGCCGCCAGCCGCCTGCGCGACCCCTCCCGCTCTCCTGGCGGCACGCAAGTCTGGGTCACTGGCATCGGCCGCAGAAACGCGGCGGACAACATCCGCGAAGCTCTCGGCAAAGTCCGGCCCGACCGCGTCATCACGGCTGGTTTCGCCGGCGGTCTCAATCCGGCCCTGAAGGTGGGCGACATTGTGTTTGAAGAGGATTTCGATGCCGGTTTTGGAAGCGAGCTGGAATGCCTGGGCGCCATTGCCGGGAAGTTTCACTGCCACCGCCGCGTCGCCATCACCGCCGCCGAAAAGGGCGTCCTGTGGCGTCAATCCGGCGCCGACGCGGTGGAAATGGAATCCTCCGTCATCCGCACCATTTGCCGCGAATGCAAGGTCCCCAGCGCCACCATCCGCGTCATCTCGGACGCCGCTTTCCAGGACCTGCCGCTGGATTTCAACGCGCTGATGACCTCCGAAGACCGCATCAACTACCTCAAGCTTCTCTGGACAGTCTTCAGCCGACCCAGTTGCATCCTTAAACTCCTGGAGTTCCAGCGCCAGACCATCGACGCTGCCCGCCGGCTGGGCGCCGTCCTGGAAGACCTACTCCGGGCGGAACGGAGCTGAACTGGCCGCCGGCCCCGCCTCCGACCGATGCTCCTTGTCGCGCTCACTGTAACTGATCAGGAACGCCCCCAGCGCAATCATCAGCACCCCGCTCCAGCGCAACCCCGACACTTTCTCCCCCAGAAGAAACCGCGCCGCCAGGGCCGTGACAACGAAACCCATCGAGGTCAGCGGCCAAATGAAACTCAGGTCCCGCACCTTGAGCATGTAGAGCAGCGCACCATAAAAAACGGCCTCCAAGGCGGTCCCTGTCAAGACTTTCGCGTTCATCGCCCCGCATTTGATCACCCGCGCGATTTCCCGCGCCGTCATCTCCCTGGCCTCTGGGATTTCCTTCAGCCCTTTGCTGAGAATGGCGACGCCGATGGATTCAATGACGGCGGCGATGACAAGTATAAGAAGAATTTTGGTCATGGTTACAAGTCCTGGTAGCGGATCAAATCAATGCCCATTTCTCGCGCCAGTTTCCGGAGCGCCGGATTGGCCAGGGCATCGCACTCGTTTCTAAACTGGTCGAGCGATGGATGCGAGTAAAGCTCCAAATCTCCCGCCGGCAGCCGGCGCAGCAACTTCTCCACGTACCCGGCGTCCACCCGCCCGTTTTGCAGGAGACCGAAGACCGCCGCCGTGTGCCGGACCCCGTGCCGCGCCAGCCGCGGCCGCGCCCAGTTGGACAGCAAGCCGAAAATCAAGCCGTGGCTCGCGCGGTAGCCCCACTGCCCCGACGCCAGTCGCGCGTTCAGAAAAAACGGGTCGCGCGTCAGCCGCATCGCGCGGATGCCCCACGCCGCCGCGTTTTCCATGAGGATGTTGAGCACCACCGGATGCAAGTGGATGTTCAAATGCCCGTTGACATGGTCCAGCTTCAGGCCGGTCGCGCGGAACTTGGCGAATTGCTCCGCGATCTCGGCCCGCAACTCCTGGCGGCACTTCGATTTGAAATAATACGACAGGCCCGCGCCGACCGGGTTGTCGGAGAACCTCCCCGGCGCGCCGGCCAGGTTTGGAATCCGTTCCCGCGGCAACGCCGCCCGTCCGCACACCAGCGCCAGATGCAAACCGACGCCCAGCTTGGGGTTCTCCCGCGCCAGCGCGACGGCCTGGTCCGCCGCGGCCTCATTGACCATCAAACTGGCGGTCGTCAAAATCCCCTCCCGATGGGCCAGCGCCACCGCCTGGTTAATGGAAGGCGACCGCCCAAAATCATCGGCGTTGACAATCAAACGGCGCGGCGCGGCCTCATCGCTCATACGGCGCCGCAAACTCTTGCCCTTCCCCCGCGCCCGGTCAAGAGCGCATTGGGATCACAGCCAGAGAAAACCGGGGTATTTCTTGAGCAGGGCGGGTTTGAGTCTGGGATAGGTGTTGGCACGGAAAGCGGGCCAGTTGGTGGTCGAGTCAAGACGTTTTCCGTCGGGGGCGGCCAGCCAGAGTTTGACGGGCAGTCTTCCTTCGCAGACGCTGGGATGCTCCTTGAGGGCAAATGTCTCGTGCAGTTTGACCTGGGCTTCCGGGGAGTTGGGCCGGCCATCGTCGTCGCGCGTTTCATCGGGGTAGAGCAGCTTGAGTTTGCGGCCATCAGGCCAGTTGAGAGAAAGCGGTGCCAATTCGTCCAGCCATTCCAGGCGGCCGGAGCCGAAGAACTCCCGGAAAGGATCGCGCAAGGGAGTGGCTTGGGCTTCCTTGGCGAGGGTCAGGCCCGCAAAGGCGCCTGCCAGGAAGCCGGTCAGGAACGCGCCGTCCGCCGCGGGAAAATCCAACTCCGGCATGACCGCGCGGACCAGATTGATGCGGGCGATGGTCTGCTTGAGTTGATGGTCCAGAAGCGGCAACTCGAAGGCGCGCCGGGCATAGGCTTCCGCCAAACAGCGCCCCGCCGCCGCCGGGTCCACTTCGCGCTGGTGTTCATGCTCGATGACAAGGTCCTGGCATCGCGTCACCCGGACCGCGCTGACCCGCTTGTGGACGGGGTCAAAAAGATGCTCGACGCGCGCGCTGACCAGATCGGGAAACATCTCCTCGATCCATTCGCGCCGCACGGCGGTGGCCAATCCAAGAAGGGTCAGATGCCCCGTGCGGCCGGCGACTTCGCGGATGCTGGCCGCGACAAACAACGGGGCGTTTTGCACCACGCTTTCGCGCGCCAGCGTCCCTGAGCGGCCGCCGGCCACCTCGCATTCCAGAGTCCCCTGGTCGCGCCGGCGGCAAAGCTGGTCGATGAACCCGGCGGCCAGGCACCGCAAGAGGGCGTCGCCCTCCGGCGGCGGGGCGTCGTTTTCGGCGGCGGGTTTGACGCGGGCGGCCTGGAGGATTTGCTCGAATGTTTGTTCGACTTGACGGGCGATTTGAGAATGGACTCCATAGCGGCGGCATTGGGCGGGGTGGAAGCCGTTGTTGCGGGCGAACTGCCAGGCGCGCATGAGGGTGTGGAAGTCGGATTGGTCGCTGGCCTCAAAAAGCTCGCGCGCCTGGGCGATATGCTGGTCGTCCCGGCCCAGGCGGACAAGCAGGTCCCGTCCGCTCACCAGGGCGGCGCAAAGGGCGGCGGCCGGCACGCAGCGGTGTTTCATGGCTTCGACCAGCATCCGCGAGTAGCGCGGGTGCATCGGAAGGCGCAGCATCTGCCAGCCAATGGGCGTCAGGTCCGCGGCGGTGCCCGGCGGGTCGGGGGTTGCGTGCGACGGCGGCAGCGCGCCCAGGAGGCGCAGGAGATGTTCGGCGCGTTCGACGGCCTGCGGGTCGGGGCGGTCTAGCCAATCGAACCGGGCGGCGTCCCGGATGCCCAAGGAATGAAGGAGCAGAACGGTTTCAGCCAGATCGTTGCGCTGAATTTCGGGCGTGTTGCGCTCGGGCCGGTTGAGGTGGTCGCTTTCGGTCCAAAGCCGGTGGCACGTTCCAGGCGCGGTGCGCCCGGCTCGGCCCGCCCGCTGCTCGGCCGACGCCCGGCTGATGGGTTCGATGAGCAACGTCCCGATGCCGCGCTCGGGATCGTAACGCGAAATCCGGGCCAATCCACTGTCAATGACATGTATAACGCCGTCGATGGTGACGGAAGTTTCCGCGACGTTCGTGGCGACGATCACCTTGCGGCTGCGATTGGGCGCGAAGGCCAGGTCCTGCTCTTCGGGCGGCAACTCGCCATGAAGGGGAATCAGCGCCAGCGGTTCGACCGGGCGCCCGGCGCGGCAGGCGGCGATGGTGGCGTTGATCTCGCCCATGCCAGGCATGAAAATCAAAATGTCCCCGGGATCGCCCGACTGGACGATCTGCTCGACAATGTCGGCCGCCTGATCGGAGACGGGCCGCTCGTCGCGCATGGGGATGTGCCGGATGGCCACGGGGAATGCCCGCCCTTCGCAAACCAGGATCGGGGAATCTCCCAGGTATTGGGCGACAGGTTGGGCCTCAAGGGTGGCGGACATGACGACCAGGCGGAGGTCCGGCCGGCTGGAGAGCTGCAAGCGGCGCGCCAGCGCCAGGGCGACGTCGCTGAAGAGATTGCGCTCGTGAAATTCATCAAAAAGGATCACGCCGATGCCCGCCAGCAACGGATCGTCCTGCAGCCAGCGCAGGAGGATGCCTTCGGTGACGAAGCAAAGGCGGGTGCCCAAACTGGTGCGGTCCTCGAATCGAATCTGGTATCCGACCTCCTGGCCCAGGCGCCCGCCGCGCTCCCAGGCGACGCGGGCGGAGACGGCGCGGGCCGCCACGCGGCGGGGTTGGAGGACCACGATGGTTCCGGGGAAAGAGCCGCTGTCCAGCAGCATTTGAGGGACCTGGGTGGTCTTGCCGGAGCCGGTCGGGGCCACCAGGACCAGGCAGTTGCCCTGCCGCAAGGCCTGGAGAATCGACCCGTGGTACTGCCAGATCGGAAGCGAGGTTTGCACGGACGCGCGCAGGAGAGACAAACGTCAGCGGGCCAGGAGCAACACCGCCAAGACCGCCAGCGACAATCCAAGCATGAGACCCGACGGCATGAATTTGCGGCCTTTGGCGAAGCGGACTCCAAAAACCACCAGGAGCAGTCCCACCAGAATGTCCGCGATGTAAAAGGGTTTGATGACGGCCGTGGCGCAAAGCGCCAGAAGCAACGCGAAAATGGCGGAGGTGATGAGGGAGATTCTGCTGCCGGCCTTGACCAGGCCCATCACGCCCCCGGCCAGGAGCAGCACGATATAGATCCACAAAACAGTCACAGATATGTTTGGCATGGCAAAATTCCCGCGTTAATCGGCCTCGGCCCGCACCTCCAGGATTTCCCCGGCGTCGCAGGCGACGGATACGCGCAAGGGCCGGCAACAGACCTCACAATCAACTATAAACTCGTGTTTCGGCTGGCTGGTTTCAAGCGCCAACTCGAAGCACTGTCCACAATAGGGACACTGAATTGAACCGGTATCCTGCATCGTCGAGCGCAACAGGCGTTCCTGCGCCGCACTTTTTGTAAAATGGATTGGAATTGACCGGATGTCAACCCGATGGCATACTCAGTGCTGCGGTTTATACGGGAAGGTGATATGAAACCGATTGAGCCAGTTGAGGCCCCTCCAACCGCTCCCAGCCAGAGGCGAACTCTCCGGGTGCTGTTGGTGGAGGACGCGGAATTCGATGCGGCGCTCCTGCTGCGCCACTTGGAGACCAACGGCTACGACGCCCGCCACCGCCGGGTTTGGTCCCAAGCCGACATGGAGGAGGCCCTCAAAACCGAGACTTGGGACGTCATCCTGTGCGACTACCAATTACCTGATTTCGGAGTCCTGCCCGCCTTGGAACTTCTCAGGAAACTCAAGCTCGACGTGCCCCTCATTGTGGTTTCGGGAACCATCGGCGAGGAGCGCGCCGTCGGTTTGATGAAGGCCGGCGCGAGTGATTTTATTGTCAAGGGCAGCTTGAGCCGCCTCATCCCCGCCATCGAGAGGGAATTGCGCGAGGCGCGGGGGCGCCGGGAACGGGCGGCGGCGCTGGAAAAACTCTCCTACCTCGCCGCCATGGTCGATTCGGCCGAGGAAGCCATCATCGGGCAGAATCTTGAGGGAGTCATCACCACCTGGAACACCGGCGCCGAACGCCTTTACGGCTACACGGCGGCGGAGGCCGTCGGCCGCCCCGTTTCGTTGATCGTGCCCCTGGCCTTGCGCGGCGAAAGGGAGCAATTGATGGCCAAGCTCTGGCGGGCCGATGGCCTGGTGCAAGTGGAAACCACGCGGGCGCGCAAGGACGGCTCGCCCGTGGAGGTGTTCCTGACGTTGTCGGCCATCCGCAATAGCGACGGCCAGATGGTGGGCGCCTCCTCCATCGCCTCCGACGTGACGGAGCGGAAGAAGATGGAATGGGAACGGACGCGTCTGATCGCGCATTTGAATGAGATGCTCTCCAAGGTGAAGACCTTGAGCGGATTGCTGCCCATATGCGCCTCGTGCAAGAAAATCCGGGACGACCGCGGATACTGGCAGCAACTGGAGACGTTCGTGGGCGAGCATTCCGGGGCGGAGTTTTCCCATTCGATATGCCCCGATTGCATGAAACGCCTCTACCCCCAATTTGCCCCGGCCGTGGAAGCGAGCGAGCCGCCAAAGAAGGATTAAGAACTTCAAATGAACAAACCGTCCTCAACCACTGCCGCCACAATACCACGAAGATTACATTGCATAAGTTCTTTTTAGTAAAACCGAACAAAAGGCCATTCCCCGCATCCGAATTGCAGACGCGCCGGGAATGGGGCGGGCTGGTTACTGCCAAGTCCGTTGCATAGACTACATGTGAGGCCAGAGGAATAGCCGCGAAAAAGCGCAAAGGACGCATAAACAAACGAACTTCTGCGCTTCTTGAGCGTTTTCGCGGCTCATTCGTTGCATTCTATCCTGCGGACTCCCCAGTAATTGCGCTCGTGCGCGGAGCGTCACGCCATCTTCCTGACAGCCCCGGCGGGGCGAAAGAGAATAGCCCAGGGCAAAGCGAGCTGGCGAGCGACGCCCTGGGTTGGCTACGCCGTTATCCCAAGCCCTGAAAGGGCGGCTGAAGGCAGGCAGAAGGTCAAGCTGGCTCGCCGTCAACATCGGTGTCAGTCCTCACTTTTGACACTTTTTTCAGTCGGACGGAAGGAGCGTAATGCCCATCCGCACCCGGCAATTGCGGCGGTTGGAAGCGGGCTTGAAATATCGCCAGGTGCAGCTATCATTTCCTCATGAGCATGACAACTTATCCACTGGGACTGCCCGAAGAACTCATGGAAGAGGTTAAGAGAACGGCGGCGGACGCTCATCTTTCGATGGCAGACGCCATGCGTCAGGCCATTAAATTCGGTCTGCCCCATGTTCGCGAGGAGGTGTCCGGAGAGTCTGATTTTGCGGAAGCGGCGGCGGAAACTTGGGATAAGCTCGGACCGGCTCCAACCGTCCTTTATGACCAGCTTTAAGCGCGGCGACGTGGTCCTGGTGGATTTGGGCTATGTCGCCACGGTGCGTCCCTGCGTCGTCATCTCCATCCCCAATACGGACAGCCGGCGCAACATGTCGGTGGTTGCGCCGTTGACCACGGAGATTCGAGGAGGCGAATGTGAAGTGCCCTTTCCATAGCCAAATGGCTGGCGGAAGAGTCCGTGGTCAACCTCATCGGGCTTGTGGGAGTGGACAACGCCAAAATCGAGAGGCTGCTCGGCCCATTGCCAAAGGACAGTCTGGACGCCATTGATGAGGGACTGCTCCGGCTATTTGGTTTGTGAAGGAGCGGGCAGGATTGATCCCGCCTTTCCCGCGACGCCGCCAAAAACCGCATTGCCCTCGCGCCCGCCCCACGCGTCAGCGTCATCTTGACAATTTGTTCAGTTGTCGCCCGCAATCCACCCATGCTGGAGCGCGTTTGTCCGCCGCTCCGCCATGGCTCACTTGCTCTTGAGCAATCTGGCGATCAGGTTTTCAGCCGGCTGAGTCTTGAGTTTGCCGGAGCGAAAAGCTCTGATGGCCTTCCTGGCCTCCGCCGCTGGTTCTTGCCGCCACGGAACGGCATTCCACATCCTTCTCCAGCCCCCTTCAATGCGCCAGGCGGGAGGCCATGGCGTAGAGGATCAGGAACAGGAGGATGACGCCCAGGCCGAAGAAGAGGTAGCCAAAGGAGCGGGCGATGGCTTTCCAGCGCTCCCATTCGTCTTTGACGCGCAGGTCGTCCAGGCGCCCCGCCCCCAGAAGGCGGTCGTACCAGCGGCGGCGCTCATGGAGCATCTCGGTCTTGGAGATGCGGCCGGAGAAGATGACGGTGTCCATGGGAAACTTTTCCAGCCGGAAATGGGTGTTGAAGAAGTGGATTGTAAAGATGAAGCCCGCTGCCAGAAGGGCTTCGTCGGAATGAACGATGAGCGCGATGTTAATCACCCAGCCGGGCATGAAATGGGAGAAGAATTGGGGGAACCACATGATCAGCCCCGACATTCCTATGGCGAAGACGCCCCAGAAAACGGCGAAGTAATCGAACTTCTCCCAGTAGGTCCAGCGGTCGAATTGCGGCTTGGGGCCTTTGCCGAAAAACCATTTCTGGTGCGCGACAAAATCCCGGGCGTCCTGCCAGGTCGGGATCATCGAGTCGGGGCCAAAGAGCGCGGCGATGAGGCGTTCGCCCTTGGAACGGAGCGTGCCGCCCTGAAAGCGGGCGCGGGAATTCCAGGACTTGATCGCCAGATTGGAAAGGTGCAGCCCGAAATAGAGAAAGGTGACGGCCGCGCCGCAACGATGCAGGGTGCGGGCGACCTCGGCGCCGCCCAGGACGCTGAAGATCGCCCTGGCCCAGTCTGTATAGTAGAATTTAAGCGGCATGCCGGTGATGACCAGGAGCAGGAAGCTCGTCACGACCAGGAAATGGAGGAAGCGCTCAAAGGGGGCGAAGCGGGTGAACCAAACGTCCCCCTGCTGCGCTTCGACCTTGGCTTCGCGGAAGGTCTTGGAGTCGTGCAGATAGAGATAGCCGGAGCGAAAGAGCCACAGGGCGGTGTGCGCGCCAAAGAAGGCGAAGACGCCGATGAGCAGCGAGGTCATCGCCACGAAGGTCCAATGCAACTGCGGAAAATGTTTGGCATCCAGCGGGTCGGCGTGGGGAACGTATTTGGCGAAGCTGGCGGTGGCGCCGGGATGGCATTGTTTGCAGGTGGCCACAATGTTGCCCTTGGAAAGGTGCGAGGCCGGGTTGGAGGGCGGCTGCACGTCGTGGTAGCCGTGGCAGCGGTAGCAGGCGGGGACTTCGGCGACGCCATGAGCCTGGCCCAGCGCCATGGCTTTGCCATGATAGGTCTCGCGGTAGTTGGCCAGGCGGTCCTTGTGACAGCGCCCGCACTGTTCATCGCTCCGGGCGTTAAAGTCGCTGCCGCCGGGCGCTTCAATTTGATGAGCGGAGTGGCAATCGGTGCAGACCGGGCCGGAGAGGTCGCCCTTGGCGAGAATCTGGCCGTGGACGCTGGCGTTGTAGGTTTTTTCGACGCCCAAATGGCACGCGCCGCAGGTGGCGGCGACGTTGGCATGATTGACAGACGAACTGCGGTCCACGCTGCGCTTGATGTCGTGAACGCCGTGGCAGTTGTTGCAGGAGGGGGCGGGAACCAATCCGCCGGCCAGCGCCCGTCCGTGAATGCTCTCGGAATACTGCGAAGCCACCTCCGGATATTTCATCTGGTACTCCGCGGTGATGCCGCGGTTGCTGTGGCATTTGGCGCAGGTTAGCGGCAGGTTGAATTTGACGACGGGCGAGTCGGCGCTTTTGACCGGCTGAATGTCGTGGGAGCCGTGGCAATCGGCGCACGAGGCGGCCCCGGACGCGCCCATCGCCCTGCTCATGCCGTGAATGCTGCCGGCATAGAGCCTGGCCTCGTCCTTGTGGCACGAGGCGCATTGGGCGGGCGGCAGGCCGCGGGGATGATCCATGTCTTTGACAGTGTCGTGGCAGTCGGTGCAATTGAGCTTGGCGTGGACCGATTTCAAGAAGACGTTCGTGTCAAAGAGCGCCATCGGCGCCACTTGATTGCCAACGTAGCGTTTGACCGACGGGTCGGTGTGGCAGTCAATGCAATCCTGATTGGACGGCAGCGAGGCGGCCGCCCGCGCCCCCGGTGGAAAGGCCAGTGACAGCAAAAGAGCTGTGGCGAGAGCCAAGCTTTTACATTCCGCCGGTGTGGCAGTCAGTGCATTGGTAAGCCGGATCATATTCCTCCAACGGGTGCGCAAACTTCAGGCCTTTCGGGCTGATCTGGTTAATCTGGTCGCCGCTGCCCTGCGCCAAAATCAAATGGCACTCGTTGCAGTCATTGGCTTTTATGGTCCTCTTCCCGACGGTTGAGACGTGTTTGCCGTCATGGCACCGGAAACAGCCGGGCCAATCCTTGTGCCCGATATTGTCCGGGTAGGCCCGCCAATCGGCTTTCATTTCGGGGAAGAAATTGTCTTTATAAATCTGCTGGACCGTGCCGATGGCGTCGTGGACGCGCGGGTCGTTGCGGGGGTAGGCGTCGGCCAGGGTGGTGGCGATGCCTTGCATGGCGCCGGCCTCGTTTTTGTAGGCGCGGCACAAGACACCGACGGCGTTGGTCTTGATGTAAGGGAGGGAAGGATCAATGCCGCCCAGGGACATGGCCAGGTTGACGGCGCTTTCCGGGGCCTGGAATTTGTGGGCCGGCCGGTTATGGCAGTCCATGCAGTCCATTCTGCGCTTGGCAAGCTGGCTGACGTCGTTGGTAAAGCTGGGCGAGCGGAACTCGGTCACGACCCCTTGGGAGTCCGTCATGCGGACCCAGGGTATTTTCTGGCGGGCGTCATCGGTGGCGATGTATTCGATTTTGTTGCCGACGTTCATGTGCCAATGGATGCCGCCGACAGGCCCGTGGGTGGGATCGCCGCCGCCCACTTTGAGCAGCAGCCGAACCGAATAGAGGGTGTTGCTCTGATCCGGGAGGTAGTAGGAAATGGTGCGGTCCAGATTGCCGACGAATTCCTTGGGCCAATGGCACTGTTCGCAGGTTTCCTGGGCCGGGCGCAAGCTCTTGACGGGAGTGGGAATGGGCGTGGGATATTTGTGGGCGAGCGTCGCATAGACCTGGTAGGTGCCCGACAACTTGGAGCGCACATACCATTCGGCGCCCTTTCCGATGTGGCATTCAGCGCAGGCGACCCGCGCGTGCGGCGAATGCAAATAGCTCGTCAATTCCGGTTGCATCACCGTGTGGCACGACTCGCCGCAAAACTGGACGGATTCGGTAAAGTGATAGGTGTGATAACTGCCCATCGCCGTCAGCAGAAGAAAACAAATGCTGGCGGGAACGAAAATGGCCAGGAGCCGCCGGTCGCGGGGGCGGGAGAGGTCCACGTTAATGTTCAAGGGAGGCGCGGAGCCATGGACCTTGGCCAGGTGGCGGCGCCAGCGCCAGGCGCCAAAAAGGAAGATGACAAAACCCGCCGCCAGAAAGGCCGGCGCGACAAGGAAAGTCAAAATGCCGACGTAGGGGTTGGACGAATGGGCGACCGTGTCGATGAAAAACAGGAGAAGAAACGCAAAAATGCTCGAAGCCATCAGCACCAGCCCAGCAAGCGACACCCAGTTGCGAAAGAGAGAGGGCGGGCGGGGAGAGCCGGTTGGGGCGGGTGAATTCATAAGCGGGGCGCCGGAGCGTTGGAGCGGACGCCTTGGCCGCCGCTCCAACACCTCCTGACGCGATGGGCGTCTCTATTTCTTGAAGGCGCGCATATAGGCGACAAGCCCCTTGATTTGGTCGTCGGTCAAGCCTTCGGCCGGTTTCATGATGGTGGTGTCGTCTTTCTTGAGGCCTTCCTTGATGGCTTTGATGGCCGCGTCATCTTTCAACGCGTCCTGGACTTTGGGATCGGTGTAATCCTTGGCGCCCAGTTTCTTGCCCATTTTGGTATCGCCCTTGCCGTCCTCGCCATGGCACTTGGCGCAATGCTGGTCGTAGAGCGCCTTGTTGTCCTCCGCCCGCGCGGCCGATGCCGCCAGGAGGGAAACGATTGCTGCGACTATGATGCTTTTCTTCATGTTTCCTTTGTGCGTTCGCGCGTTGGCGTTGCAATCCCGGCGGCGAACGCCGATCCGCCGGGAAATCTCTCTCAGCCGGCCCGGCCCTCAGCCGCTTGGGACGAATGCGGACGCCGGACGGCGCCCGGGACCACGTTCTCGATGGTCGGCAGGTCCAGGGCCAGGAAGTACTTGATGAGAACGGTCAAAATGATAAACGGAAGGGCGAGCAAAGCGAGCGAAAGCCACCAGCCTTCATGGCCGGCGAATTCCATTTTGTAACTCATGAAGCCGCGCATGCTCTTGGAGAAGAGCTGGCCGCCAATGACGACGTTCCAGCGCATGGCCAGGACCCCCAGCAGAATCAGCGCCGAGCAGCCGAAATAAACGCGGCGCCGGTTCAAGTCCGAAACCCATTTGCGCGCCAGTTGCAGCGAACCCAGCAGCAGGAGCGGCACCAGCGTGCCCATCATCGCCTGGCCCAGGAGCAGGGTGTAAAAGAGTTTCCCGGAGGCCAGCGAACGCAAGACCTCTATGCCCTCCTCGGCGGAATAGAGGCGGTGCAACCAATCCAGCCCTTCAATGGTGGCGTCAATGACCAGCGCATAGAAAAGAAAGCTGGTCATCAAATCCAGGCAGCGCATGTCCGCCGTCACCCGCCGCGTCCAGCACAGGAAGAGGTAGGCGAACACGCACAGGGCCATGCCAGATACAACGGCCGAGAGAATGAAGATGATGGGCATCAGCACGTTGCCCCACCACGGGTTGGCCTTGATCGAGCCAAAAATAAAGCCGACGTAACCGTGCAGGAGAAAGGCCGATGGGATGCCCACGACGGAAATGATGCGGCCCATGCGCGCGTCCAGGCGAAGGGCCGGCTCGGAAAGATCGGTCACGCCCAGCGTAAAGGCGCGGTAGATCAGGCCGCGCAGGCCGGACTCTGTCCTGGACCAATCGACAAAATCGCGGCGGTAATCAAACCAAAGTTCCAGAAGGAGCACGGCCATGAGGTACCAGGCATAGACAAAGCCGAACATGGCCATCGGCGAAGTGAAGTGGGGCGTCATCATGATTTCATAACAGCGTTCCGGGTGGCCGAGGTGAAAGAGCAGAGGCAGGGTGGCGCAAAGCATGAACGCCAGCGCGGTCAGCAAAGCCAGGCGGTAGATAGGCTCCAGCGCCTTGACGTTCAGGACGCGAACGAGCGAAGCCATGATGAAGGCGCCCGCCACCAAGCCGGTCACGTAGGGATAAACGACGATGAGCACGCTCCAGAGGGGGTGCAAGGTCCGTTCGTTGGGGTAGGCGTAGCCCTGAACCTGCGGAATCAAATCAACAGCATTGGTGAGGAGATCGGCGTTCATGGGGATTATCGGACCTCCTCATCCAGGTTGGCGTAGCGCACGCGCGGTTTGGTGCCCAGATGGGCTTTGAGTCCCTGGGTCTTGTTGTTTTCGATGAAGCGCTGGAGCGGATCGTCCGCAATTGGGTTCTTGAGATCGCCAAAAATGCGCGCCTGCGACGGACAAATCTCCACGCACGCCGGGCGGAGTCCGCGGGTGATGCGGTGATAGCACAGGGTGCATTTGTCGGCGGTGTGGGTTTCCGGGTTCAAAAACCGGCAGCCATAAGGGCAGGCCTGGATGCAAAAGCCGCAGCCGATGCAATAGTTCTTGTCCACCAGCACGACGCCGTCGGGAGACTCAAAGGTGGCGCCGACCGGACAGACCTGGGAGCAAGGCGAGTTTTCACACTGATTGCAGAGCTTGGGGACAAAGAAAGACTTGAGGACGTCCTCCTTGGGTATCAGAGAGGGCTTGAAACCGCCAATGCCGCCATCGGGCGAATCGACAAAAGTGTCGCCGCGGCTCTCGCCGGAGCCGGGTTTGGGCCGCGTGACGACGTAGCGCTCAATCCAGGTGCGGAAATTGTCTTGCGGGACACTATTTTCCGCCTTGCAGGCTTCGACGCAGAAACCGCAGCCGATGCAGCGGTCCACGTCCAGGGCCATGAGCCATTTGTGTTTGAACGGATCGTAGCCTTTGGGGGCCTGGGCGGTGGCGAAGACGTTGCGAACGGCGGCCTGGCAGGTTCGGGCGGCTGGCAGGGCAAGGATGCCCCCGACAATTCCAGCCAGGTTCTTGAGGACGTTGCGGCGGGTGACATTTTCGCTCATGGAACCTCGTTGGGTTGATGGGGGACGTGGCACTCGGTGCAGACCTGTCCGGTATAGTGTTTGGCGGGGGTGACTTGGTGAATCCACGCGGGCCGGGAAGGGCTGGCCTCATGGCAGCGGACGCATTGGCCATAACCGGGCTTGGGCAGTTTGACTTCCGGATTGTCAACGTGCGCCTTGGCGGGCCCGTGGCAGGTTTCGCAGGAAAGGCCTTTGTGCTCCGCCTTGGCCAGTTTTTGGACGATCTCGCCGTGGCAGGTGTCGCAGGTTTTGCGCCCGGCCCAGAACGGTTCGCGGCCGGCGATCTCCTGGAGGGCCGCGCCGCGGTAGTGGCCGTATTGGCCGAAAGACTGCGGCGTCAGCAGGTAGCGCGCGGTAAAATAAGCGCAGATGATTGCAATAGTCAGCAGGACGAGCCTGGTGATCTGCGGCGGCATGCTTAAAAAGCGCTTCATCTCATTGTCCCGTCAATTGGCAAAGCAAACCCTTGCCGGTCCCGGCCGGCCGTTTGGTTGTGCGCGTCTGGCTCCGGCCTTGCGGCCTGGGAACCGGCCCGTCTTACTGCTTGTAAGCGCGGACTTTGGCCACCAAGGCTTTGATGTCGTCATCCGACAGGCCTTCGGCGGCTTTCATCTTGGTCTTGTCGCCGTCTTTGATGCCTTCCTTGATGGCCTTTGTGGCCTGCTCATCGGTGAATGTGCCCTGGTACTTGGCGTCGGTCAGGTCCTTGATTTCCATTTTCTTGCCCATGGGAGTCGCGCCCTTGCCATCGGCTCCATGGCACTTCTTGCAGGTCTTGTCCCAGTTTGCGTCGGCGTCGGCCCTCACGGCCGCGGTGCTGGCGGCCAGCGCGAGAAGAATCAGACAGAGTTTCGTTCGTTTCATAGTTCTCAGATTATCAGACTTTTACCGCTTGTCACGCCAGCGTGCATCGGGCCGAAAAGCGGCCCCGGTTGCCAACGAGCTCCCACTCATTCCACCGGCCCCGGCGTGACTCATTGTTCTTCGATGCCACAATGGATGACGCTCGCAAATCTTGCTTTGCCGGAATTGTGAATTGCTGGCCATTTCTTGCCATGCGATGGGCAGAGAACGATAAGTTGCCGGCATGGATCGTCCTTGGCTAATGAGATTCCGTTATACGAGTCAAGGGCAGGAACATTAGAGCGCTTGCAAATACGCCATGACCGCGCCATAGTAATGCCATGAAAACGACCATTGAACTCGACGCTTCCAGCCGGATCGTGCTTTCGCGGGAACTGCGGCGGGCGGCCGGGATTCCCCGGAGGCAGAAACTCATCGTTTCCGCCACGCCGGGGCGCATCGTTTTGGAAATGGAGGCCAACGCTTCCGGGCGCATCATCAAGCGCGGCAAACTCAAGGTCTGGACGGGGACCGTTCCGGCCACGCCGATAGAGGAGGCTGTTGCACAATCACGCCATTACACCCGATGACCTTCCTTGATACTGGGATCATGGTCGGGGCGGTTTTGAAGTCCCACCCTGAACATCTGGCCTGCCTCGCGGCGCTGGAAGATTCCGTGCGGCCGTTCACGAACGCCCACGCAATCGCGGAAACTTTCGCCACACTCACAGGCTTTTACAAGGTGCCCGCGGGCGTTGCGACGGAATTGACTTTGAGTCTGCGGGATTCGGTCGTGGTGGAGGCCTTGGCGTTGGCGGACTACGAAACGGCGATTCGGGAGGCGCGCAGCCGGGGGGTGATGGGCGGGGGAATTTACGATTCCCTGCATGCAACCTACGCCCGCCGCAAAAAGGCGATCCAGATCGTGACGCGCAACCCATCCCACTTTGAGCACGTGGCGCCGGATATTGAAATTCTGACACCTTAACCCGGGCTAGAAGTCGGAAATCTCCTTGGGCGGGAACGCCGCGCGGAGGGCGTTGGTGATGGAGGCGACGTCGATGATCTCCTGGACGATGGCGCCGGCGACGGGCGTCATCAGGCCGCCCGCGGCCAGGAGCATTCCGCCCACGCTCAGGACCATGCCGCCGATGACGCTTTGCAGCGCAATCAAGCGCATACGGCGGCTGATATGCATGAATTCGTCGATCTTTTTCAACTCGCCTTCCATGACAACGACGCCCGCGGCTTCGGCGGTGACGTCGCAGTCCTGGCCGATGGCCAGGCCGACGGTGGCGGCCATCATGGCCGGGGCGTCGTTGATGCCGTCGCCGACGTAGAGGGTCTTGGCCAGGGTGTTTTCGTGGCGGACGATGGCGAGTTTTTGCTCCGGGGTTTTTTCGGAGTGGATTTCCGAGATGCCCAGTTGGGCCGCCAGGTAGCGGACTTCCGTGTCGCGATCGCCGGAGAGGACCATGATGCGGTTGAACTGATGCTTGGGTCCCAGGTGTTCGATAAAGGGAAGGCCGTCGGGCCGCGGGGCGTCGTGGAAACGGTAGCTGGCGGCGTACTGGTTGTTGACAATGACGACGCATTCCAGGCCCCCGGCGGCGGGAGGCAGGCGGTCCAGGCCGGCGGCAGCCCGGGCCGCGGCCTGGCGGCGGCTTGTGATTTCAACGCGGTCGCCGGCCACCGTGCCGACCATTCCCTGGCCCGGCGCTTCGGCGACCTCGGCGACCTCCAGCAACGCCAGGCGCTGGTCCCGGGCGGCGGCGACAATCGCGCCGGCCAGGGGATGGCGCGAATAAACCGCGATGCTGGCGACTTTGGCCAGGAGATTCTCGCCGGAAAAAGAGGGGGCGACCACCGCTTCGGCCAGGCTGGGTTTGCCGTAAGTCAGTGTGCCGGTCTTGTCAAAAATCACGGTGCGGCATCGGTCCACCTGTTCGAGGACAAGGGGATTCTTGACCACGATGCCGCGGCGGGCGGCCAGGGAAATCGAGCCGATGATGGCGACAGGTATGGCGATGAGCAGCGGGCAGGGGGTGGCCACGACGAGGACGGCCAGGAAGCGGATGGGATCGGCGCTCAAAGCCCAGGCCGCCAGGGCGAGCGCGACGGAAAAGGGGGTGTACCAGGCGCCCAGTTGATCGCCCAGGCGGCGGAGACGGGGGCGATTTTGCTCCGAGGCGCGCATGACCTGGGTGATTTTGGCATAGCGGGAATCGACAGCCAGCTTGGTGGCCGTAATGGTCAGGGCGGATTCGCCGTTGACAGCGCCGGAAATGACCAGGGAACCGCGCGCCTTGGACATCTCAAAAGGCTCCCCGGTCAGGAACGATTCGTCCATGCGGCCGTGGCCGGAGGCGACGACGCCGTCCACGGGGCAGATTTCGTGGGGGAAAACCACGATGGAATCGCCCACGGCGATTTGATCGACGGGGATGTCGTGGAGTTTGCCCTCGCGCTGGCGATGGGCGACGGAGGGCATGCGGCTGGCCAGGGCGCGAAGGACGGAGGAGGCATTCTTGACAGCGTAAGTTTCCAGGGCCGCACCGCCCGAGAGCATCAGGACGACAATGGTGCCGGCCAGGTACTGACCCAAAGCGGCCGAGGCGACGATGGAGATGCCCGCGAGCAAATCAGAGCCGAATTCCCCACGCAAGGCCTTTTTGAGCAGATCGAAGACAAGCGGCGCGCCGCCCAGAATCAACGCCGCCAAGAGGGGCGCCTGAACCGCGCCCGCCCCCGCGCGCCAGCCAAAGCGGAGGAGCAGATGAAGCGCGATGGCCGCGAGGGCGAATCCCGCAATGACGGTGTTCTTGCGATATTTCATCAAAACCAAATGTTTAACTACGCGCCCAATGGCCTCCCCGCCAATGGCCTCCCAATGGCGTCCAGGACTGTGCTTGCTCCCGTGAAATGCTCATGCCCTCTGGGCGGATTGAATCCACAATCGGAAAAACCTGTCTGTAACCAGGAACGAGCCATTGTCTTGATCAATAATGTCCTTTGCGAGCAGGACTTGAACGGCGCGTTGCGCGTTGGAAGCTGAAACCAAACCGTAACGATGCACAAATTCGCCGGCAAAAACTTTAACTCCGGCGGCCTCAGCCGCCAGACCCTTCAAGAATCGTTTTTGGGGAAGAGTTAACGACTCCCACTGTGTTGTGTAGGCGTAACTCTCCCGGTCCAGCAACACCTTGACCGCCGCCTGAATCATTTTTCCGCTCACCTCGGCGTTCGGCTCGCACAATTCCCACAGCAGATGACACAAGTGCTGCGTGTAAAACGGGTGCCCCTGCGTCATATGGCAAAGTTCATGGATGTGCGGCTCATCAATCCGCTTCTCCGCGTCGTTGAAACGCTGGCGGATGAACGGCTGCCAATGTTCCTCGGCAATCGGACCCAGCGGATAATGTCCGCCCGCCCTATACAGCGGGCGTTTGCGATCCAGAACCATTTTCTGGATTAGATGTTTGCGGCTGCCCAGAAACAGATACCCCACCTCTTGGTGATTCTGGATGACGCTGCGCAGTTTCCGCTCCACATGGTCATTGCCGTATTCCAGGATTTGCTGGAATTCATCAAACACCACCACCACGCGCGGCCCGCCCTTGGCCGCGATTCGCGCCGGAGTCTCGAGGACTTCCTCCAGAGCGGCCTCAACTTGAGCCGGTTTGGCCAAACCGAATGCCAACGTTGCTTTGCCTTGCTGATCCACCGTCACGCTGGGAGACAGGCTGCCAAAAAACTTCTTCGACGTTTGCAGCATCTTCTCCACCGAACTGCTCAGGGATTCTGCGATCACCCTGGCGACAGTGGTGACAAAAGTCGCCTCGCTGTCCGTCGGCCATAAATCCACGTAAGTCGAGACATACCCATTTCCTGGCAACTTGCGAAGAGCCGCGCGCACGAGCGAAGTCTTGCCGTAGCGGCGTTCCGAAAAGACGAACAACTTTTCGGCGTTCTCCATCGCCCGCACAAGATCCTTTAGTTCCTTCTCCCGGTTGCAGAAGGCGCCACCGCCGACCACTCCGCCATATTCGAATGGGTTTTTCATATTACGCAAGTTGCGTTACGCACATTGCGTAATGCCACAACCCGCCGGACACGTAAAGCCCCTTCTTCCTGCTGACTGGCGATTTCTCCGCCAACTCGTTCAAGGAGTCAAACCATAGTTTTGTCCAATTTGCGGGCGGTTCACTGGACTTCCTCACCCAGAATAAGAAATGAGAAACAGTTCTGAAAACACCAAAAACGGTCAAAACCATGGTTTGACCCCTGCGTCAATTATAAGTAATTTATTCCAGTGCGTCGGCACCAACTACAACAACGAATCCGCAAATACCAATTCCTCCGCGGCGGTAAACAAGTTCCGCCCCGCCATCTATCTCGATGAGCAATCGTCCAACACGCTTGTCTCTGCCAACCAGACCATCAATTGCCCCACGCCTTCATTCCTTAACATTGCTTTTTTCAACACCCTCTCTAATAACGTGAACATTAACACCAACAGTGCGGCCGGTTATGATTGCGTCCGGCGTTATGCTTCGACCGTGTTTGACGACGGACAATCGAGCAACAATATCCTTGTAAACAACTGGGATTACGGTGTGGCTACGAATGTCTATGACGCCGCCACC